>Ga0082335_1000828_pt1 | contig 72779 bp, 47 predicted proteins | sample Subgrocontami58m_FD_72375 | JGI IMG/M metagenome (GOLD analysis project Ga0082335, IMG submission 72375) | Subsurface groundwater microbial communities from S. Glens Falls, New York, USA - GMW37 contaminated, 5.8 m (SPADES assembly) (version 2) ... | reverse complement strand
GGCTGTAACCGGATGGGGTAGGGGGCGCCCAGGCTCCGCCTGGACCAATGGACCGCGGGGAGCGCCCCTCGCGAGCCGCTGATGCGTTCTCCTTCCTCGGCTCGCCGGTAGTCTCGCCCCACCAAAGTTGCATCATCCTCTCGAACCGCCCCGAAGCGCCGCCTTCCATCACGCGACGACGTCTTTCACCACGTCCCCATAAACATCGGTCAACCGGAAGTCCCGGCCGGCGTAGCGATAGGTCAGCTTTTCGTGGTTCAGTCCGAGCAGGTGCAAAATCGTGGCATGCAAATCGTGGACGTGGACGCGATCCTGAACCGCTCTCGCCCCGTACTCGTCCGTGACGCCATGAGCCACGCCGCCTTTTATGCCGCCCCCAGCCATCCAGACCGTGAACGCATCCGCGTTGTGATCGCGTCCCGCTTTATCACCTTCGCCTTCGGCCGTGGCGGTCCTCCCGAATTCGCCGCCCCACAGCACGAGCGTGTCTTCGAGCAAACCGCGCAGCTTGAGGTCCGTGAGCAACGCGGCCATGGGCTGATCCACCTGTGCGCAGCTCTTTGGTAAGCTCGAATCGATCGAGCCGTGGTGGTCCCAAGCTGGTTGATTCAGCTGGATAAAACGAACTCCCGCTTCGGCAAAACGCCGCGCCAAAATGCATTGCCGCGCGAATTCAGCCGTCGGCTGCTTGTCCGCGCCATACAATTCCAGGACGCTCTTGGGTTCATCTGAAATGTCAAAGAACCGCGGCGCCTCGGTCTGCATGCGGAAGGCGAGCTCGAATGATTGGATGAGGCCTTCGAGTTCCGGCGTCGGCGCGGTGCGATTCTGGAAATCGCGGTTGAGCGACTGAACGAACTCGAGCTGGGTCCGCTGCTCGCGAGCGGTGTGCTCCGGATTTTTCAGATAGCGAATCGTTGCTTGCGCCGCGCTCACGCCATCATGGCCGATGGGAGTGCCTTGAAAAACCGCGGGCAAAAACGCATTCGAATAAAGACGGCTGCCAAGCGAACGCTGCGGCCGAATCGTGACAAACCCGGGCAGCGATTGGTTTTCGGTGCCGAGCCCGTAAATCACCCACGACCCGACCGAAGGCCTGACGAAATTGGCCGAACCGGTGTGCAGACAAAGCGACGCGTTCGAATGATTCGCAGAGTCGGTTTGCATCGAGCGAATGAGGCAGAGCTCATCCGCATGGCCTGCGAGATTGGGGAGCAGTTCGCTGATTTCGAGGCCGCTCTCGCCGTGCCTGCTAAATTTAAAGGGCGAACCTTTGTAAGCGCGTTTTCGCTTTTCATCCCCAATCTTCCCGTGGTCCGCATTGAGCCGCGGTTTGGGATCGAACAAATCCATTTGGCTCGGGCCGCCCCACATGTAGAGAAAGATCACGCGCCTGGCCCGGGCCGGGAATTGCGGCGCGCGCACTATCAGCGGCGAGATTCCCGCCGTCATTTGTTCCGCGCACAAACCGGCCAGCGCAATCGAGCCGAAACCCAGAGCGGAGCGTTTCAAAAAGTCCCGGCGCGAAACCGGGGAAGATTTAATGGTCGGATTCATATTTAGCGTTGCGAAAGTTCCCCCCTCTCCCCGCGCTCGTGCACACTTTGCCTTGATTAGCGCGGGGAGGGATGAAGGGCACTGCCGTTGAATTAGTGGCTCCTTCTTTGTCGCCCCGTGGACGGAGGCAGGCCGCAGAGGATCGAGGAGAGGGGAACCCCAGGAAAATCGGCCTCCTCTCCCCAGCCCTCTCCTCCAAGAGTGAAGGAGAGGGAGAAGGCGAAGCTGGTGCATGCGTTAATTCAATGGCAGTGGGGATGAAGGGGCCTTGCACCATGGAAATGCCAAAATTTGTGCAACGATTTATAAGTGCGCTCAATTCAAAAAGAGAAATTCATTGCTCGCGAGAACCGCCTGACAAAAGCTCGCCCACGCTTCCACATTCGCTTTCGATTCGCCGCCGGCTGGTTCTGACATTTCCGACAGGCGCCGGATGAAGTTCGCGGCACGGTCGATTTCGGAATAACTCGGCGCCCGGCCCAGCGCGAGCCGCAAGAAATAATCGATCCGTGCGGAGTCCGTCGATCGTTCGTGCAGGAGGCGTTTCGCGCATGCTGTCGCCTGTTCCTGCATGAACGGGCTGTTCATCAAAAACAAGGCCTGCGTGGGAACGGTTGTTGAACTGCGATTTCCACTGACCACGTTCGGATCGGCAAAATCAAAGGTCTCGAGCATCGCTGTCATTTCATCGCCATATTGGCTGAGGCCAATCGCGTCGCGCAACATCGGCAGGTAAACTGTCCGGCGACTGTACGGCGAAGGGCCATCCAAATGAATGTAATCCGAATCGAAGCTGACCAGACCTTGCTCCTGCAGAGTCGGGCCGCCGCGCTTGCGATCGAGCTGTCCGCTGATCGCGAGAATCGCATCGCGAATGGCTTCGGCATCCAGCCGGCGAATGTTGTGCCGCCACAGCAGCGTGTTGCCCGGATCGACCGCCATGGCAGCCGCGTTATTGACGGCGGCCAATTGATAAACGTGGGTTAACGCGATCTGCCGGATCAAACGTTTGACCGACCAACCCTCCTCGACGAATCGCGCCGCCAGATCATCGAGCAACTCAGGATGGCTTGGTTTCTCGCCGGTGATTCCGAAATTCTCGGTGCTCGGGACAATGGGCCGGCCCAGCATGTGCCCCCAAATTCGGTTCACGGTCACACGTGCCAGCAGCCGGCCCGCCCCGTGTTTGGTGTCGACCAACCATCGCGCCAATTGGAGGCGGCCCGAGGCATTCGTTGGGATCGCAAAAAATTGCCGGGGATCGTCCGTCGTCAATGCAGTCAACAATCCGCGCGGAACTTTTTCGCCTTGGTTCTTGGGCACTCCCCGAATCCGGATGGCTTCGTCGACAGGCTTGTCCGCTTCGCGCACCGCCATCGCCATCGGAACGGGATCGACGATCGGCACGACCTTGGGCCACGACCGCGCGTTCCTCACTTTTTTGTTGGCGAGTTCGACCGCGCGTTCGGCCTCGGAAATCTTCGCGGGCTCGGTCTTCTGCTTTTCGAGTTCGGCCAAATGTTCCTTGGCTTTCTTCAGCTCCGCCTCGGCTTTTGGCAGCGCCTCTTTCGCTTGGTCGACCTGCTGTTTGTGGAGGTCCTCGAGCGCTTTTTCAAGTTGCGGATCGATCGGGAGCGGCACATGCGTCCAGGTGCGACCTTGCCGCCAGCCCTTCGCTCGCTCGACGCTGGCGGTGCTCGAAAGGATCCCGGCCAGCGCATAATAATCACGCGTCGGAATTGGATCGAACTTGTGGTCGTGACATCTCGCGCAGCCAACGGCCAGGCCGAGAAATGATTTGCCAATCGTATCGAGTTGCTCGTCGACCGTGTCCAGACGGAACTGGTCCCAGTCTCCGGTGCCGAACGCTTTCGGGCCGAGCAACAGAAAACCAGTGGCGATCAGCTGCACCCGCCGCTGCTCTTCGGAAGTGAAATCCATCAGATCGCCTGCGATCTGTTCGGTGACAAATCGGTCGAACGGTTTGTCCTCCTGGACCGCCGCGATCACGTAGTCGCGGTAACGCCAGGCATCATCATGGGTGTTGTTCGATTCAGATCCGCCCCCGTTCGAATCGGCGTAACGCGCCACATCCAGCCAGTACCGTCCCCAACGTTCGCCGAACTCCGGTGTCTCCAAAAGATGATCGACGACTTGTTCGGCGGCGTGAGGCGAAGAATTTTTTGTGAACGCCTCTACCTCTGCTGGAGCTGGGGGCAGGCCGATCAAATCGAAATAAAGCCGGCGAATCAGCGTTTGCGGATCGGCTGCGGTCACCGGCGAGAGCCCGGCAGCTTCGAGTTCGCGCAAAACAAAGCGATCGATCGGATCTGAACTCCATGATGAATTTTTAACTGCCGGAACGGGCGGCTTCCGCAGCGGTTGAAATGCCCAGTGCTTTTTTGCCAGGGCGGGATCAGCGACCGTGGGTTTGCGAACCGCCGCTGCTGACTCCGGCGCGCTTGCTCCGCCGCGAACCCATTCGATCAGCAGCGCAATTTCCTTTTCATCGAGCTTTCCTTTGGGCGGCATCTGCAAATCTTTGTTCCCATACTGGACGGCTTGAATCAGCAAGCTGGTGTCGGGATTGCCAGGAACAATTGCCGGCCCCAAATCGCCACCGGCGAGCAGGCCGGAGCGGGAATCCAGCACGAGGCCGCCTTTGGCTTTGCCGGAGGCATGGCTGTGGCACTCGTAACAATGCCGCTGAAATAACGGCAGAACCTTTTCCTCATACAGCTTGCTGGAATCAGCCGCCCAACCGATCTGGGCCGACGCTATCCCGGCAACAATTAGGAGCAAAACGTTCTTCATGGTTCGCCGGGAATATAACGTCTGCCCGGCGACATGGGAAACGATTATCCACGGAGCGGCGCGTAATGCGTTGGAAAGGCAGTGTGCGAATTTCGAGATTGCGGAGCGCGACTGTGTCCGAAGGACCAGTCGCAGCGCTACGGCCGGGCTGCGACCCAGCCGCGCTCTGCCAAATTAGGACGCGACCCGCCGGAAGCTCTGCTTGACGCCCGTTTCTAAACTGGACGAGAGTCTCGGCGGTTATGAAAAAAATCGATTGGAGCTATCACCGGCCGGGCTGAGGCACCTGCGGAAAAACGCAAGAGTTTCTTGCGAAACATCAATTGGCGCCCGCTACCGAAACAAACGCCAAAAAATCGACGCTCACAGAAAAGCAAGCGCTCGAACTGTTGCGCGATGTCGATGAAATCTATTCGGCCCGGGGCAAAAAAGTCGTTCATGTGGATCTGCGAACCGAAAAACCTGATCTCGCAACTTTGAGATCGCTGCTGCTCGGGCCGACAGGAAACCTGCGCGCGCCGGCGTTGCGGCAGGGGCGAACGTTGATGGTGGGATTTGACGAGGCGACTTACAAAAAGTTGTTCTAAAACAAGCCGGCCTTCAGCCATGAACCGAACAAAGATAGCCGGCGCCGGCGAACCGTTTACGGCCACCGTTGTCATAGGGCTCTCGAAACAACTCAGGCATTCAAATGCATCACCTCCTTAGGCGTTCAATGAGCATTGTTGCGATCTCTTGCGCGATGGCAACGATTTACCTGTGCCGCGCTGCTGATGCACCGCTGGAGGCAAGCGCAGCGCCGCAATCGCGCAGCCCAACGGACGAGGAGATCCGGTCGGTTTTGCAGCAATACATCGAACGCGATCATTGGGGGGGTGGAATCGTCGTCGGCATCGTCGATGAACGCGGGCCGCGGATTATCAGTTATGGAAAAATGGACCACGGCGAAAACCCGCCAGTGGATGGCGACACTTTATTCGAGATTGGCTCGATCACGAAGACGTTCACCACGCTGCTGCTTGAGCAAATGATCGAGCGCGGGGAGATGAGCCTGGACGATCCTGTTGAGAAGTTTCTGCCCTCATTCTTCACTGCGGGAGATCCGGCTCCTTGGATTACGAAACGGCTGCGCGTGCGTTACCGATTGAAATCTAAAATCGCGCGTCTCGAAGTCCAAGAGGGAGACATGCTGGAACTGCCTGCCGGCGCGGAACTGTTGCACGCGGTTTATGGCGATCTGGCGGCGCGAGATCGAACCGCAGATGTTACAGGCAACGTCGCCAGTCTCGTGAAAAGCAGCCACGGCGCAGCGGTGAAGGTGCGCGCCGAAAACAATCTAGCGATTCGCAAGCTTCCGCTTAAGGCGCCCGCTTGGGGTGAGCGCAAGATCACCTTACGAGATCTCGCGACTCACACCTCTGGCCTGCCTAGAGAAAGGCAGGGCGATATTTACGAGTTTTTGTCGCGATGCCGGTTGCCGCGTCGTCCCGGAACCAAGCCGGAGTATTCAAATTTCGGCGTGAGCCTGCTCGCGCATGCGATCGAGCTGCGGGCTGGAACAAATTACGAGACGTTGATCAAGGAACGAATCTGCCGGCCCTTACAAATGGGCAGCACCTGCATCACGCCGACGCCTGAGCTGCGCGCCCGTTTGGCCAAGTCCCACAATCAGGAGAACCGAACTGTAGGCGATTTGGCGGACGAATTGGCCTCTCTGCCAGGCGCGGGCGCGATTCGATCGACGGCGAACGACATGCTGAAATATGTCGCGGCGGAAGCGGGGCTGGAGGACACGCCGCTCACGCCATCGATGGAACGAACTCACACGATTCAGTTCCGGCAGGCGTTCGGCGAGGCTGACCTGGCGCTGCCGTGGTGGATCTTTCATCGACGCGGAGCAGAGATCATCACGCACGGCGGCACGACCTGGGGCCATCAAGCTTTCATCGGGTTTGACAAAAAGGCGAAACGCGGTGTCGTCGTGCTGGCGAATCGGGCAGACGTGCTGGAACAAGCTGTTCGGCCTCTTGGATTATATCTGCTCGCGCCAATGGCTGAACAAACTAAACCTGTTCAGATTGCGGCGGATGTTCTGGATTCGTATTCGGGACTCTACGAATTTAAAGTTTTGCCTGAGGCGATTCTAAGCATACGTCCCGTTGACAATCGGATTCTCGCGCAGTTTCTGAATTGTGTGGCAGATGAATGGCTGCCGGTTTCGAACACGGAGTTCGTTGATCGCTGGCGAACTGGAACCACCCTGAAGTTCACGAAAGATTACTTTGGCAGGACTACGGCAGTGTTTACCGGCCCGGATGGCAAGGCATGGCGCGCCCGCAGAATTCACGAAGAAATCCCTGAGGAATTGTTCCGGCCGGTCGAAAAACCGCTTCGGCCAGAGGAATGCGCGCCACGCAACGATTCTGATCTGCAAGGGTCATGGGAAGCGACGGCACGGGTTTGGTATTGGCCGTTTGCTTCGCTGGATGGCACGCTGCGAATTGCCGAAAACCCGGCCGGAGTTTTCCAAGCGGAGTTCGAATTTCCAGAGCTCAATGCGACAGGCCTGGCTGTCTTTGTCCATTATCATCCGCCGGACGTGGAGCTTATTTCCAAGTCGGGCAGCGGCATGTTTAGCGGCAAGATTAATCGCGAGCATACTCAAATGAACGGTTATTACATCGCAGGAGGGCGGCACATTAGGACCGTCTTGCGCCGAAAGGAACCGTGAGGGTCTGACGCGATTGCTTCCTCATTCCGAACCGCTAGCGTCAGCACGAAACTCGAATTCCGAGCTTCGAAATTTCGGGGATTGATCCAAGAATCTGAGAAGTTTTTCGACGAGAATGTCGAAACAAAAACTAAATGGCGCATGAAAGCTTTTCTTTATACACCCGGCTTTGCCGTGGTCCTTACGGCCGCTTTTATTGGCAGCGGCGTTCGAGCGCAGGAAACCGCAGTGACACGCCAGGCCATGGCGACGAATCAACTTGTCCGCCTCGCCGCGGAGATGTCGGAGCGTTGCCTGACGGATATCCGGACCTTGAACGATTGGAAGCAGCGCCGAGCTGAGTTCCGCCGCCAATTGCTGGACATGCTTGGGCTTGATCCCCTGCCCCGCCGGTCGCCGCTCAAAGCGCAAATCACCGGCAAACTCGATCGCCCGGTCTATCGCATCGAAAAGCTCGTGTTCCAAAGTTCCCCCGGACTTTATGTGACGGGCGATTTTTTTGTGCCGAAAAACGCCACCGCGCCTTTGCCAGCCATCCTCTATTTGTGTGGTCACTCGCCCCATCCGCTTGGCGCCAAGTTCAATTACCAAGATCGCGCCGAATGGTTTGCCAGCCATGGCTTCGCCTGCCTCATTCTCGACACTCTCGAGTTCGGGGAGGTGGCGGGAATCCATCACGGCACGCACAACTTGAACATGTGGAATTGGCTGTCGCTCGGTTACACGCCCGCTGGGCTCGAAGTGTGGAATGCGATGCGAGCGCTGGATTATCTGGAAACCCGTCCTGAGGTCGACATGAAGCGCATTGGGCTCACCGGAATTTCAGGAGGAGGCGCCATGACCTGGTTCACGGCCGCTGTTGACGAACGTGTGGCAGCGGCCGCTCCGGTTTGCTCGACCTACACATTCGGTTCGCAAGCGGCCCATTGGCTTGCCAACGGCCAATGCGATTGCATTTATTATTACAACACGCATCTCCTGGATTTCCCCGTCGTTGCCGCCCTGATTGCTCCGCGGCCGCTGCTGATCTTAAGCGGCCAAAAGGACACGATCTTTCCGCCCGACGGGTATCATGCGGTCTTTCGGAAAGCCAAGACGGTTTACGATCTTTACGCCGGCGCCAGCTCGGACCGGATTCGCGAAGTCGACGACAACGTTGGCCATAGCGATCCGCCGCTGTTTCTGCGCGAAGCGCGGCAATGGATGCGACGTTGGTTGAAGAATGATCCCCAGCCCCTGCCTGAAACGGCCGATCCGCCGCGGCGCGAAACGGCGGAGGACCTCGCCTGCTTGAACGCAATTCCGGCCGATGCGAGCAATTTCAGGATCCAAAATGAATTCACTGCTGTGTTTCATCCGAAGCTGCCCGCCTCACGCATTGCCTGGGAACGGCGGCGCTTGACGCTTGTGTCGCAGCTGAATGAAAAAGTGTTCGGCTGGTTTCCGCGCCAGCACATTCCGTTCGAAACGCGCGTGAGCAGAAACAGCGGCGGCTGGCTTCCGAAATACGCCAATTACAAAGAGGTCACGTTTCAGACGGAAGAGGGCGTTCGAGTGCGCGCGCACCTGGCCACCGTCACGAACGCGACCGCCGGCGCGCCGTGGTTGATTTATGTGAAGCGCCCGGGCGATTCGCTTTATTTCATGGATGTCGACGAATTGCTGCCGCTGCTCGGCAGAATCAACCTCATGATTTTGGACCCGCGGTTGACCGAGAAACCGCTGAGCGCGGCGGAGTTCGCGGATGTGGAACGAACCGCTGTTTGGCTGGATCGCACGATAGCAGCCATGCAAGTCTGGGACATTCGCCGGGCGGTTCAGTGGGCGATCAGCGAACAGAAAGCCGCCACCATCTCGCTCTATGCGAAAGGAGAAATGGGAATCGCGGCCATCTACGCAGCGCTGTTCGAGCCAAACGTCAGCCAAATTATCTTGAACGATCCGCCCGCTTCACATTGGCACGGGCCCGCCCTGTTAAATATTCTTCGCGTCACGGATATTCCCGAGGTGGCGGCCGCGTTAGCGCCAAGAAAGGTGACCTCCCTGACCCCGCTGCCGGAAAGTTTTGAGCTGGCGCGTGTGGTTTATCGATTGGAAGGCGCGGTCAAGCACTTCGGTTCGGCCGGAAGTTTGCCCGAAGCGCTGGAGATTTCGAAAATCGGGAGCAACCCTGCTCCAGGCGCGCGATCGAAGCATTGATTGGTTGCGCCGGCGCTTCGGAGCAAAAGAAAACTTTGGTCTCGCCACAATGCCCGGGCGCGGAATCATGGGGGCAACCGGGCCAGCAGAAGCTGCTCGTGGCTCTGCTCGATCATGTCATCAAGGAATACAAAGTTGATGAGGAGCGCATTTATCTCACTGGGCTGAGCATGGGCGGGTTTGGTTCCTGGCGTTTGGCCGCAGACCATCCGGAACGATTCGCCGCGGTGGCGCCGATTTGCGGCGGTGGCAAACCTGAAGATGCGGAGAAATTGAAGAACTTGCCGATCTGGGTTTTTCACGGAACCGCAGATCCGGCCGTTCCATTGCAACGCTCGATCGACATGGTGGACGCGATCAAAAAGGCGGGGAGCACAACGATTCGGTTCACAACGCTGGAAGAGATCGGCCACAATTCGTGGGAAGCGGCCTATGCCACACCCGACCTATATCAATGGCTGGACAAACAGACGGCTTCGAAAAATCGCGAGCGTGCCCATCCGTAAGCCGCGCTCAGCCGCAACTGAAGACGCACGGTTTGGCTCCAGGGATTCTGGTCCAGTCAAGATCGAGCCATGAAGTCCAAAACCCTTTCAGGGTTTTTATTTCAAACGCGACGGTGAGGGGCCTCGCACCAAAAATGCCAAAACTTGTGCAACGATCTATACGAGAATTCTCACCGCAGCACGACGCGGTGGAGATTTATTTTTTCCTGTAAACGCGCACGTAATCCACCTGCATCGTCTGCGGAAAAACGGTGCTGGCTTGCGGATTTCCAGGCCAGTTCCCTCCCACAGCCAGATTCAAGATCAGATGAAATCGCTGATCGAATGGCGCGGGAAATTCTTTTCCACGGGTGTGCCAATCGGTTTGGGTTTGATACAGCTTATCGTCCACGTACCACCGCATTTGCCGCGGCTCCCAATCCAACCGAAAAACATGGAATTGGTCCGCGAAATTCCCGCTGGGCAGCGTGTAATTGCCGCCTTTTGACCCGTGGCCCGAGGCTGCGTCCCCGAAATGGAGCGTTCCATAAACTTTGTTCGGCTGCTGTCCGAGAAGTTCCATGATGTCGATCTCACCGCTATTCGGCCAACCGCCATAGCGGGCGTCGGTGGGCATCATCCAAATCGCGGGCCAGAGCCCCTGGCCTTTTGGCAGCTTGGCTCGAATCTCAAAGCGCCCGAAAAGCCAGTCCCCTTTTCCTTTCGTCCGAATTCGCGACGACGTGTATTCGCGAGTTCCACCCGGTCCAGTGTAATGCTCTTTGCGAGCTTCGATCGTCAGTAATCCGTCCCTGACGCGAACGTTGTTCGTGACGTAGTATTGCAATTCGTTGTTGCCGCCTCCTCGCGCGTTTACCTCAAATTCCCATTTCTTGAGATCGAGCGCCGCGGCGTCGAATTCGTCGCTCCAGACCAGATCGAAACCGGGAACCGCAGCAGCGGCGAAAAGATTCGATGTGACAAGGAGAAGAATTCCGATGGAGCGGAGAATGTTTTTCATACCCGACAAGAATCGAAGTTTGAACAGCCGTTGCGGGAATTACAAGAGTTCGGTGGCCCGCGCGGCAATGCCCGAAGGGGCAACAATCACTCCACTACCGTCGCAAGATTCTGCGCGACAAAAGCGGCCACGCGATTATTCCCGTCGACCACATCGTCGCGGGTCATCATGAGGGTCACGCGTTCGCAAGCGGCGGCGGAGCCGTGGTATCCTTGAACGGCGGAGAGGTGGAGCCATTTGTAAGCCTCGATCTTTAGATTGAGCGGGGCGGCTTCGGTGGGTTCGATGCAAGCGCGATAATAACGAATTCCCAAATTGAACTGGGCCGCGGCGTCTCCTTGATCAGCGGCTTTGCGCATCCACATGGCGGCTTTGCTGTCGTCCATAGGAACTCCCTGGCCTTTGGCGTACATGATGCCGAGGTTGAATTGGGCCATGGAATGGCTTTGGGCGGCCGCCTTGAGGTACCAACTGGCCGCTTCGAGGTAATCCTGCGCAGCTCCTTTGCTGTTGGCGTATTTCAATCCCAGCCCAAACTGCGCGTCCACGTCTCCTTTCTCGGCCAGAGCTCTGATCGATTGGAGATTAGGTTTTTTGACGCGACGGAACAATTTTTGGAACCAGGAATCTGTCATCCAAAGACAGTAGGCTATCTCAACCCAAACACAAGGAGCAGCCTCGATTCTGTCTGGCCTTTTCAAAGATCGTTTTTATACTCGCGCCGTTCCAATGATTCCGGCCGGGAAAAAAAGCTTTTGGACCGAAGACTGGTTGGCCGTCGCCATCGGGCTGGCCATTTTCTTTGCGGGCTTGATCGGCTTGGGCCGCTTCGATCCATTTGGCTGGGCCGTGAAAACAAATGTTTGGACCGGCGCCACAAAAATCGCCACGCCTGCTGGCGCGAGCTGGTCCCAAGTTCCCGGTTGGATGGCGCTCCTGCTCACGTTTGCTTTCCTGGGGCTCGTCCTGGCGATCGGGATCTCGCGGTTGGGCGGCCGCCCGAGGCGATTTATCCTCAGCTTTACGGTCGTCTTCTTCGCGAGCTACTTCTGTTTCGCTGCGGGTCACAACGCGTTCATCGCGGCCACGCCCGATCAGTTGAAGAAATTTGGCATCTCCTGGTCGCTCAATTTGACGGGTGAAGCGGGTTACATCATTGCGCTGGGTCTCGGGCTGGCGCTGGGAAATTTTCTTCCCGGTTTAGTCGAGCTGCTTTCCGAAGCGATCCGTCCTGAGCTCTACATCAAAATTGCGATTGTGCTGCTCGGCGCTGGGCTCGGCGTGAAAAGCGCCGATGCCCTCGGACTGGCGTCCGCGGTCATGTTCCGCGGGCTGTGCGCGATTGTGGAAGCCTATTTGATTTATTGGGCCCTGGTTTATTTTGTGGCCCGAAAATTTTTCGGGTTCAGCCGCGAATGGGCCGCTCCGCTCGCTTCCGGCATTTCCATTTGCGGCGTGTCGGCCGCGATCGCCACGGGCGCTGCCATCCGCGCGCGCCCGATCGTGCCGATCATGGTTTCGTCTCTGGTGGTGATTTTCGCGGTGGTCGAGCTATTGTTCCTGCCGTTTGTCGCGCAGCATTGGCTGCATCACGATCCGCTCGTGGCCGGCGCGTGGATGGGTTTGGCGGTTAAAACCGACGGGGCGGCGGTGGCGAGCGGGACGATCGCTGATTCGCTCATCCGGGCCAAGGCCCTGGCCATGGACGGCACCGTTTATCAGGAAGGTTGGGTGACGCTGACCGCGACGAGCGTGAAGGTCTTCATCGATATCTTCATTGGAATCTGGTCCTTCATTCTCGCGGTGATTTGGTGCAGCAAAATCGAAAAGACAGGTGAGAAAGTTCGCGCCCGCGAGATCTGGGAGCGCTTTCCGAAATTCGTGCTGGGCTATGCCCTGACGTTTGTCGTGCTGCTCTGCGTTTGCGTCGCGTATCCAGGGCAATTGAAAGCGGCCAAAGCGATGACCGGAAGCATCGACACGTTTCGGGTGCTGTTCTTTGCCCTCACCTTTTTTTCGATCGGCGCCGTGTCAAATTTTCGGAAATTGCGGGAAGAAGGAATCGGCCGGCTCGCGCTGGTGTATGTCGTCTGCCTGTTCGGTTTTATCGTCTGGATCGGATTATTTATTTCATTCGTCTTCTTCCACGGAATGAAACCGCCGACAGGCTGAGGAATCAAAAACCTATGGCTGACCGACCAAAATTCGCGGACGAGTACAAAAAGATGCGGAGCGAGCCGCTGCTGCCGATCGAGAAGAAGCTCATCGCTTGGAGCCTCGGGCTTGGCGTCGCGCTCCTCGGCATCCTGATTTGGATCAGCCGCAGGTTTTTTCCGGGATAATAGCGCCTCGAAGTTGCGCCGCTTTCGCTGAACTGCCATTCCTGCAGCGTAAACCCCAACGTTGCACAAAAATCAGCTCGGAGGAATGAAAGGTGAGGGGGCATGCAACTTTTATGCAACAATAGGGTAAACGCTGCGTTCCGCGCGCCCACGCATCCACAGCCGATTACGCTCCGCCGCCTTATTCGGCCTGTTTCTTTCCCTTCGATTCGCTTTGAATTCCCGCCAGCCGGTTTAATTCGCGGTGAATCCGGACGACCCGCTCGATTTGGCCTTTGGCTGGAAACCGCTCGTAAAAACCATCCGCTCGAAATTCTCTCGTCTGCTCTGTCCACGGCGCGAGCCGTTGCCGCCAGCGTTCCACGCGGCCCTCTTCCGGATCGGCATCTTTGCCCGCCAAATCTCCCAGCACCCGCAGCATCGCTTTGAGCGTGACCGGCCGGGTGATCATGTAATTCGAATGGCCCCACGCTTCGCCCCAGATTTCCCCGGCGGCTTTGAAGAAATCGCGCGCCACACGATAGAACTTTTCAGCCCCGCGTTTGTCCGCTCCCTCCTTTTCCATCGCGGGCCAAACCTGCCGGACCCAGCGATGAATTTCATTGAACAGCTCCGCTTGCAAAATCCATTTCTCTTGTTTGCTGCGCCCGCCCAAGCGATTGATCCGATAGCGCAGCGGGCTGTCTTGTTCGCTATAGAGCATCTCGACAATATGCGCGGCGAAACGGCGGTCCGGCGCGGCCCAGGAAACCCGCTCGTACAAATCGACCAAATGACTTTTGTTGATTCGCGTCGGAGTCGAATTGATGATCACAAACATTTCGGCGGCGAAGTCATCGCTGCGGCCGTCGAAAATCACGCAAGGCACATGAATGGACTTGGCGTCCTCGGGATGGCTGCGATCGTAGAATTGGAGCGCGGCCAAACGATGCTGGCCATCGATAATCAAATATTTATCCTGCGGCTCCTCGAGGTTGCCGACGTTTTTGTCAGGCCCGAGCGGAGTGAAGCGCAAGCTTTCCGGCGTGAAGAGCAACACCGTTCCTGGAATTGGAGGCTGGGAGATGGCGGTTTCGTAAAAATTTTTAATGGCGCGCACCTTGGCTTTCGAAAGCGAGCGCTGAAATGCTTTTTCGCTCCGCTCAATCCGCGCGATGAACTGCGCCACGTCATCCTCCGCTTGGACTTCGTCGGGAGCGATCGTCTCACCCTCAGCGTAAAACCGGCTGATGAACCGCACTTTGCCCAACAGATGTTCCGCCGGATAAGCGGCGAAATAAAACAGAGCTTCTTTTTGGCGGATTTGAGTGGCGAGCATAATTCATCCTTTCTTCCGGCTAATTCACGCTAAAGCGGCTTCCCGGTCAATGCGTAAACTGTTCCGGAGCGCTCCGCGCACTTGATAGTTATCAAAGCGAGCAGCGCTGCTTTCCTGCAGCGTCAGAGGCCATGGCCCCCATGAAGATCCTCTGCTCCATCCTCGTGCTCCAAATCCTCGCTGGCGCCCGCAGCCCAGCGGAAACAGTAAACTCGGCTGCCGTCAAAAAGCTCTTGGCGGCCCCGCCCACCGAATACAGCACCGGACCCCTTTGGGTTTGGAACGATCTCCTGACCGATGCTGACGTGGTCCGCACGTTGCGCGACCTCGCCGCTCAGGACGTGAAGCAGGTCTTCGTTCATCCGCGACCGGGACTGATCACGCCCTATTTGTCGCGCGATTGGTTTCATCTCTGGAAGACGACCCTCACCGAAGCCAAGCGGCTTGATATGGCCGTCTGGATTTATGACGAAAACTCTTATCCCTCCGGTTTTGCTGGCGGCGAAGTTCCCGAAACCATGCCCGAATCGCGCGGAGTCGGGCTGCGCTTGCGCGAATCTGCGCAATGGACCACGAACGCGCTCGCTATCTTCCAGCGCCAGGGAGATCAGTTCGAAAAGATCACCAACACCGGTGGCGCACGGACAGGCCCGTTCTGGACCGCGACCATTCAGCCGGCGCAGAATTCACCCTGGCACGGCGGCCGGTCGTACGTCGATCTGCTCAGGCCCGGCGTGACCGAAAAATTTCTCGAACTCACGCACGAAAGATATCGGCGCGAACTCGGGGATGAATTTGGCAAAACGATTCCGGGTGTGTTCACCGACGAGCCGAACATTCGTCCGGCAGGTGGTTTGCCCTGGACTCCTGGTTTGCCCGCGCTGTTTGAAAAGCGCTGGGGTTACTCGCTCGTGGACGCGTTGCCCAGCCTGGCGCTCGAAACCGGTGATTGGCGCAAAGTTCGCCACAACTATTTTCAATTGTTGAGTGAACAGTTCGTCGAACACTGGGCCAAACCGTATCACGATTATTGCGCCCGCTACGGATTGCAGATGACCGGCCATTACTGGGAGCACGAATGGCCCAATGCCCTTGGCGTTCCGGACAACATGGCGATGTACGCCTGGGAGCAGCGCCCAGCCATCGACACTCTCATGAACCAATATGCGACCGGACCCCACGCGCAGTTCGGCAATGCACGCGCTGCCAAGGAACTCTCCAGCGTCGCCAACCAACTCGGGTTGCCCCGCACGCTTTGCGAAGTTTATGGCGCAGGCGGCTGGGATTTGCGCTTCGAAGATATGAAGCGGATTGGCGATTGGCTCGAAGTCCTCGGCGTCAACACGCTCAACCAGCACCTCTCGTACATTTCACTACGCGGCGCCCGCAAACGGGATCATCCGCAATCGTTCTCGTATCACGAGCCGTGGTGGGAAGCGTATCATGTCTCCGCCCGTTACTTGGCCCGGATTTCGGCCGCGCTCTCACAGGGCCGGCAAGCCAATCGAATTCTCCTGCTCGAGCCAACCACGACCGCTTGGATGTACAACAGCGAATCGGAAAATAGTTCGCGGCTGCGCGAAATCGGCGATTCATTTCAGCGCTTGGTGAACGAACTCGAAGCCGCCCAGGTCGAGTATGACATCGGTTGCGAGGACATCGCTGCGCGGCACGGGAAAGTTCACGGAAAAGAACTTCAAATTGGACGCGCGTCGTACGAAACGGTGGTGGTCGGGCCGAACACGGAAAACTTCAATCGTGCGACGGTTTCATTGCTCGAGCAGTTTAAAGAGGCTGGAGGAGACGTATTGTTCGTGGACGCCGCCCCGAATCGTTTGGACGGCGCCATCTCATCCCGCGTGGCGTCGTTCAACCAGCGCGTCCGGCATGTCGAATCAGCCGGGTTAATCGCCAGCCTGGCGAACCGCGCAACGCCTGAGTTTTCCATTGAGCGCGATCCACAAGATAAAGGGATTCTTTTCCACCACCGCCGCACCATCGAGGACGGCGAAATTCTTTTTCTGGTCAACAGCAGTTTGGAGTTTGAATCAAGCGGCACGATCCAAGCCGGTTCAATCCGCGGGATCGAACAATGGGACCTCGCGACCGGTCAAGCTACAGGGTTTCGCTTCATCTCGACAGGGAGCAAGCTCCGGGCGCAATTCCAGATTCCGCCAGCGGGCAGTTTGCTCCTTTTCTTATCCAAGAGCCCTGTCGCAACCGCAGCCGATGACGCTGCCTCATTCACGACCGTTGTTCCGGGCGATTCGGTGAAAATCTCGCGCCTCGAGCCGAACGTCCTGACGCTCGATTACGTGGACGTGACAGCGGCGGGCGAAAGCCGAACGAATATCTATTTCTATGCCGCCAACCAATTCGCGTTTCAGAAGAACGGGTTGCCGCGCAATCCCTGGGACAGCGCAGTCCAGTACAAAGACGAATTCCTTCAGATGAAATTTCCCGCGACGAGTGGGTTTCAAGCCACTTACCGATTCCAGATCGCCGGCCCCGTTCCGCCGTCGCTCGAAATTGTCATCGAACGCCCGGACCTTTATTCCATTACGTGCAACGGAAAACAGGTTCAGCCCGTGCCAGGAAAGTGGTGGCTCGACCAAGCCTTCGGGCGCATTGATCTCGCGAATAGCGCGCGGCCCGGGGAAAACAGCGTCACGATTTCAGCCGCGCCGTTCACGATTTTTCACGAAATCGAATCGGCCTATTTGATCGGCGACTTCGCGCTTGCAGCTGGGCCGGCCGGGTTCCTCGTGATTCCGGCCAAGCCGCTGGCGCTGGGAAAGTGGAACGAACAAGGCCTGCCCTTTTACGCCAACAAAGTTGCTTATCGCCGGCGTTACACGCTCGACAAACTCGACGGCCGGCACGTGGTTGCGTTGAGTGCGTGGCAGGGCAGCGTCGCGAAAGTCATCGTGAACGGAAAACCGGCCGGTTACATCCTTGCCCGGCCGTGGGAATGCGATGTGACCGGTTTGCTCCAGCCGGGCGCCAACGAAATCGAAGTCGATGTCATCGGCACGCTCAAGAACACCCTTGGCCCGCACCATGGAAATCCTGGCCTGGGGAGCGCCTGGCCGGGAATGTTTCAAAAAGGCCCGGCCCACGCGCCTCCGGGCAATCAGTACGCCACGGTGGGTTACGGACTGTTCGAGCCGCTTGCTTTGAAAAGAAGCGGAGAGGTCCCGCCAGACTCATCGCCGGCTCGTCGGTAGCCTCGCCCCACCGAATGGGTTCGGTGCATCAAATCGGTGCAGGGGGTCGAGAGTACGCGCGAGCCGCGGGTGCATACTCGCTGCCGGCTCGTCGGTAGCCTCGCCCCACCGGATGCATACCGTGCATCGAGGTGGTGCAGGTGGGGCGAGCGTACTCGCGAGCCGCGGGTGCATACTCCTTGACGGCTCGTCAGTAGCCTCGCCCCACCGGATGAGCTGGGTGGCTGCGTGAGCGCGCGGTCTACGGCTTGTCGTATTCACCGATCGACCGAATCCAAATATTGCGGTAGCGCATCGGATTGCCGTGGTCCTGCAGTTCGATGAACATTTCCGGAGCGTGCGGATTCTTGTAATTGCCGACTTGCCGGTGGGGTGTCGTGCCCATGTATTCACGCTTGTGGTGCAGCAACACTCCATTGTGAATCAGGGTGACATTTGCCTTCTTGACCAGCTTGCCGTTTTCGTCCCAGCGCGGTGATTCGAACACGATATCGTAGGTCTGCCATTCGCCGGGCGGTTTGCTCGCGTTCACGAGCGGCGGCGTTTGGCCGTAAAGCCCTCCCGCCTGGCCATCGGGATAAGTCCTGTTATGGTAGGAATCGAGCACCTGGATCTCGTAAACGCCATTCATCAAAATGCCGCTGTTGCCGCGACCTTGGCTGTTTCCCTTCACGACGGACGGCGTGGCAAATTCGATGTGCATCTGGAAGTCAGCGAATTTCTGTTTCGTGCGAATGCTCCCGCTGCTTCCGACCACTTCCATGTAGCCGTTTTCGACTTTCCATTTCGGTTCCTTGCCGCCGGCCAGCTCCCATTTCGAAAGATCCTTTCCGTCGAACAACACGGTCGCATCTGAAGGAGGCGGCGCGAGGTGGCTGAATTTTTCACCGGGCGTGACGATGCGCGGCTGTGGCCGATCGCTATCGTGGACGTGCCACTGGGTTCCGGGAATTAAAGGGGTATCCTTGTATCCGACGGATTCGGCGGCAAAAACCGAAGTCGCTGCCGAAAGGCCCGCGATTAAGACAGTTTGCTGAAGAAAAGACGTTGTGGTCATGCGCGAAACATTTTCAAACCCCAGCCAAATTGCAAGCGTAAGTGCGCTCGGCCTGACGGGCCCAGCGCGTTATTCCTTGTGCGCTTTCAGCCGTAGAATCAGGTAAATGATAATCGCCACGTTGATGACCACGACGAGAATTTTTAGGGCGTTGAAATGCCGGATCAGCTCGTAGATTTCCAGCGGGATAAACGAGGCGGTGACGATCACCGTAAAATATTCCGCCCAGCGTTTCCGCAGGAGAAGCCCCACGCCTTCCGTCAGGAACAGCCCCGCATAAAAAAATGTTCCGGCGGCGAAGAGCGTCATCCGGCCCGGGTTCATTTTGGAAATTCTGCGGAAGGCAGTTTCGAAATATCGGTTGTCCGGATCGAAGTGGAAATACTCGAGCAGTCTTTGCAGAAGGGCTGTGAGATCCTGGTGCATCAGCTTAAGCGCGCCCAACCCCAGCGCGACCAGCGCCAATCCTTTCAGCAATTTTAAAAACCCGATCGCGCGAACGATCCCGGCGTGATTGTTGTGCGCTCGTTGAGCCATTCTTCCAGCAAGAACCTCCCACCCCACGAACATCACTCCTTTACTCCGCCAGCGCGAATAAATATTGCACGAACGAAAACACCGCGGAAGCTTTATGCGGAAGAATCGTTTTGCCGCCAGGCCCGGTATAGCCGCCAATCAGGCCTTCAATGTTCACGGTCGGTTGCGACGCCAACCGTTCCAGCGCCCTTTCCCAACTCTCGTCATTTATCCAAAGCTCGACGCCCAACAATTTCTTCGCTTCAGCTTCGGACATGCGGCGAGCTCCTTCCGCGATCATCCCTCGTTGCGCCGCGCTCAACGGCCGAGCCCTCTCCGCGAATCCGTCAATGGCGGGTTGATTGCCGTCGGGTGAAACGAGCGTGCTCAAGGCCTGAACCAAGTGCCAAGCCGGACTGTCCACTCTGGCTTTGTTGGACGAATGAATGTCCTTTCGCGGCCCGCGCCCCCAGCGTTCGCCCGTGGCGATGAGTTCAACTTCGATCAAGCCTTTAGCCCCGAGGTTCAGCGTCACCACGCCATCGAGCCCCTGGGAGGCCGCCGGAACAAAAACACCGGCGCAGAACCAAGGTCCAGTTTGCAGCTTTCCAGGCAATCCGCTACGGTGCCCCGACATGGCTGCTTCTGAAAAGCCGATCGGCATCGCGCTGGTCATTTGTGATCGTGTGATCACAGACGCGACGACGCAGGAAAAAACGCTGGTCAGCACTTTCAATCAAATCCTGACGCGGTCCTTTCCCTGTGTTCACCCGCGCTTGAGCATCTTTGTCGCGCTCACGAACGGCCGCGGCACATCCGAGGCGGAAATCCGGTGCCTCAACGAATCGGACCAGGACCATCTCGTTTTCGGCATGAAAGGATCGATTCCTTTTCCCGATCCGAACCACGTTGTCGAAATGAATTTCCAATTCAACAACGTCCGTTTTGACAAGCCTGGCCTGCACGGCGTTGAGTTTCTCTGTGACGGCGAACTCGTTTTGCAAAGCCGCTTTCAAGTCACGCTCATGCACTCGGCTGAATCGTCGCAGTAACCTGGGCGCGGGAAGGAGAACCGGTTGGACGGTTTAACACTCTCAGATTCTTCGATTGCTCAAATCCGAAATTCGAAGCTCGAAACTCGAAACAAATTCGAAGGATCAAAATTCCAAATCCCAAAACGAGTGGGTCCAGCGGTCACCCATTTTCATTATTGAAATACGGCCATAGAGAGAACACCGACCCATGGCGGCGCAGGCCGAAGATCGTGAAATGTCGCAAATGAAAATATGATGCTCACTGCCACTCCAAAGGAAATTCTAATCGCCGTGCGGAAGATGTTGCTCCAATCCCCAAGCGACACGCTTCAGCCAGGGAATTGCTGCACCGGGAAGACCCGCGGGGAATAGCCGAACTGGCCTGCCACTTCGATCAAAGACCCGACCGCCAAGAGCCTCACGAAGTAACCGAACTCGCATTTCAGGCGAGCAATTCGTTCAACCGTTTCTCCCACTCATCCTGAAATACGACTTCATAACTGATTTCCTTGTCGCGCATCGCCGGCACGAGCTCGTTCCACTCCTTTTTCTTGGCGTGCTTGTTGCACAACGCGAACACCGACTCCTTGTAAGCCGTGTTCTCGTTCTTCAGGTGCAGCCCTTTCGTCTCCAGCACGAACACCTTGCGGAACTTGCCCTTGCCGCCGCCGTTCGTCGTAAAAATGAAGTCTGCGTAAATCCGCGATTTCTGCCAGCCCTGCACGAAATAGCCGTAGTGCGGAATGTTCCGATACCAGAAATAAAGGTGGCTCTGTTCGTCCAGAAACGAAGCGACTTCTCGTTCCAATGAGTTCATCGCGTCTTCCGGCACGGGATCGAACAGGTTCATCTCGAACTGGCTGCCATCCAGCCGGGTCGCCTTCACTACCGACTTCGGCACTTGTAACTTCTTCGGCACGCGATGCATACCCAGGTCGCGCATGACCACGATGAATCGCAGCTCATCCTTATCCAGCATCTCGTTGAACGCCATCTCCCCCAGCCGATCGCGTTCCGTTTCCAGTCGCTTGCGTAATTCCTCCAGGACGAACACGAGGTTGTTCGCAACCACCGTTTCCTTGCCCTTCCACTTTGCCAACAGGTTCGTAAACACGCGCTCCACGAACTCATAACCGATCCACGGGTTCGGCACCACGTCCAGCAAATGCCCGGCGGCGTAGGCAAAATCAAATTGCCCTGTGCCGCCCGCTGCGATCTCCTCCTGCACGCGCTTGGCGAATCCGGTCAACTCCACTTGCAACCCTGTGCGCAACTCCACATCGCGCTTTTCTTCGAGACTCAATTCCAACTTGTAGAGCGGCGACACGTCCGCCTCGCTCCACTTAACGCGCGACAAAACATCCGCCTCGTAGCTCACCAGCCGCCAGTCTTTGCCGTCGCGGATCACGAACGCCGGCAGCACCATGTTCGCTGCCGCGTCTTTGAACTGCTTGCGTGGCACAACGTCCTTCAACTCAACCGGCAGTAGGTCCGCGGCGTCCTTCACGATGCGCCCCGCCATTTCCTCCAGGCCCTCGCGTTGGAACCCCTCGCGCACTTCATCGAGCAGCTTCGTGCGTTGGAAACAATACACGTAGCTCTCATCCAGCGCGGGGACGTGCGTCTTGCGCGCGTAGGGCTGGCGCAAAATGCGCCCCACGAGTTGCGTCATGGCCGTCTTCGAGTGCGGATTCGTCAGCACCGTCAGCACGTAGGCGAATGAACAATCCCAGCCCTCTTGCAACGCCTGCTTGGTGATGATGTAGCGAATCGGACAGTCGCGCACCATCAGCCCGCCCACGTCATCAAAATCTTTCAATTCGTCCGTCTCGGACGACTTCACCGCCACCCAATCCTTCGGCACGCCTTGCCCGATCAGATATTCCCGCACGTCTTCCGCGTGAATCAATTTCCCGTCGCGCTGTTCCTTGCCCGTGCGCTCCACCTGCACCAGGCAGATGGGCCGGATATACACGTTCGTGTTCGCCTCGTAATCGTGCGCCTTCGCTTCCAGGTCATCCCGCCGCTCCATCGCGGCCCGCATCGTGTCGCGCCAGTTCGTGCTCGCCTTGTTCACCACATGCAGGTCGAGCTTGATCATCTCTTCCTTGTGCAGTTCGTCGCCACTGATGACCACCAGCTTGTTCGCTTCTTTGGGCGGCGTCGCGGTCAACTCCACGATCATGGACGGGTTCAGATTCCGCAGGGTGTCCTGCGCTTGCTCACTGTAAGCCTTGTGCCCTTCGTCCAGAATGATGATGGGTTCAAGCATCCGAATCGTGTTCCCGAGCGAGGTCTTCACCTGTCGCCCCCAATACGCATCCTCGCCCTCGAATGTGTCGAGATTCTTCACCCGCTTGAGCAACGCCGCGTGCCCGTCCTTGTCTTCGTCGGGCGGGAAGAATCCTTGAAACGCTCCTGCGTCTTTGAACATCCGCAACGCCTCCTTGTTCGCCCGAGATGCCGACGGCAGCATTAGCAACAACACGCACAGATGCTCGTCCACGTCCTGCGTGGTGAACGCGTCCGTCTTTTCCAGAATCAACGTCTTGCCCGCCGATACCATGTCCAGATGTTGCCGGTAGGGATCATCGCGGTCCTTCAGCCGTTGCAAAGTCTGCCGGAAGATCTGCAGCGTCGGCACGATCCACACCACCAGACCCGTCTGCCGTTTCAGATAAAGACTGTGGACTAGGTCAATCGTCTTCACGGCCAACAAGGTTTTACCCCCGCCCGTCGGGATCTTCAGGCAGAACACCGGCAGCGGTCGGCCCAGGCCGTCCTTCTTCTTCAGGTAGGTGCGCCCGACCTCGGCCTTGTCCCACGCCTTCTCCGCGAAGTCGAATAACCAGTCGTCGCCGTCCCAGGCTTTCCTGCGCCAGACCGCCAGTTGCTCAAGGAAGATTTTCACTTCCTTGAGCGTGCGCTCCTGATATTCCTTCAGCTTCATGCCTTCTTCGGCTTGATCGCCTTGTAAATCTCAAACGGCAACTGGCAGAAATCAATCCGGTGTTCCTCCAGATGAATGCCGTCCAGATACTTCGTCGGTGCGAACACCAGCCGCCGGTTACCGCTGCCCTTCGGCAACCCACGCGCCATGTCCAGCGTCAGCGCCGTGCTTTTCAGGTAATCCAAATCCGGCTCGTAGAACAGATACACGTCATACCGCGTGCTCGTGCCGATGAAACCTGTTTTCTTGTTGATGGCCCGCGCGTCGAAATCCTCGCCAGTGGCCGTGTAGAAAACATACCCCGCCAAATCCGAAAAGCTCGGCAGCTTGTTACCCTTCAGCAACGACTCCATGTGCATCGGATTACCGACCTCGACGTAGGTGAACGAGCCACCAAGCCCCTTTTGCAACGCTTCGTTCCTTGCTTTAAGCACGCCTTTTATGACGCGACGAACCCGCTCGGCGGTTATTTTGTCCGCGTAATCCTCGCACTCGATGAGAAGGAAGCGCCGGTTGCCACCATCTTCCTTGTTAAGCGCAAGCACTGCTTGGGCTGTCGTTCCAGAACCTCCGGTGCAATCAAGAACCACGTCGCCTTTGTCTGCCTCGGTTGAAAGGTAGATGAATCGCTTGATCAGATCGACGGGTTTGGGGAATTGGAGAACGACTTGGTCGTCAAAAAGTTCGCGAAGGTCCGCCGTGCCCTCTTGGGTGTAAATGTTGTCTATGATCGAGAATGGCTTCGCACCGCGCTTTTCACCTTCCTCGTCCATCAGGTACTGCTTGTAGGACACCGAGTAACCGTCCTCAGTTTTGATGAACACAAGGTCATCGTTCTTCAATGCTGCCTCAACTCGATCACGACTCCACCACCATTGCCGCTTTGGGTTGATCTGAGCACCGCCAGGTCCTTTGATTGGGAATACAAGGTTCTTCCTACTGTCCATGCTCTTGGTTGCTTCCAACGGCTTCATCCTGTAAGGTCCACGCTCCTTGAACTTCGCATCTCGATATTTGTAATAGCGGGCCTCCGCGTCTTCATCGGGAGGTAACCAAAGGTCAGAGAGCAACTCTTTTCTCCGCGCATACATGAGGCAGTATTCGTGTTGTCGCACGACAAACCTCTCCTTCGCCCCTCCACCGTAACTTTTCTTCCAAACGAATTGCTCTACAAAATTTTCCTCGCCAAAGACTTCATCCGTGAGCGCCCGCAGCCAATGCACTTCGTTGTCATCAATCGAAATGAAAATCACCCCATCATCAGTCAGAAACTCACGCAATAACTTGAGCCGCGGCATCATCATGCACAGCCATTTGTCGTGACGCGTCAGGTCTTCGCGATCCACCACCTTGCCCAGCCATTCCTGAATCATGGGCGAGTTCACGTTGTCGTTGTAAACCCACGCCTCATTGCCCGTGTTGTAGGGCGGGTCGGTGTAAATGCACTTCACCCGGCCGTGGTAGTAGGGCAGGAGCGCCTTCAGCGCCTTGAGATTGTCGCCATGCACCACCAGGTTGTCGTGCAGGCTCGGCTTCGCCGTCAGGCTCTTGGCCTTCACGGGCTTCAGTTCATGGAACGGCACGAGCAGATGGAAATTCTGCACCAACGCTTTCCCTTTGAAATTGAGTGAGGGCATGAATCGTGTCGTCTGTGCGCTACCGCGTGCCTTTCCCATTTTTCCGGCCTACGCCATAGATACCCGCTTCTTCCGCGAGGATGCCGATGGCTTCCTTGGCCGCCGGATGCTCCGCAAACTCGTGCTGGAACTTTTCGGCAATCCGACGCGCCTGCGTTTCGGTTTGATTCAGTTTAAAAAACTTCGCCAGCTGGGCGGTCTGTTCTTCCGTCGGGAGTCGTTGCCCGAGTTCGATCTTGTGCAAATGCGCCAGGTCCATCCCCGCCGCTTCCGCGACCTCGCGCAGCGCCAGATCACGCTCCTCGCGCAGTTGCCGCAACCAGTCCCCCAGCCGCACTGGGCGCGGCGCTGGTTTGTTGTATCGGATTTTAGACATCGCGTGTCCAAAAATGACGCCACCGCTGCCGGATGGCAAGCACAACTTGCTGACACCTTGTCGGTAACTTGCCCCAGCCGCCGGGAGGATGGGCGTCACCCATGAGCGCGGATGTCACATCGTCATAATTGACACATGGCTACTCCGATCCGGGTTTTGCCTCGAGCAATCCGGCCCGATCCAAACGGATCATCTCCGCCGTGTACCCCTGCCGGAAGGTCGGGTATTTCAGTTGCACCCCCAGCTCCATTTTCAATTTCCGGTTGCTGACCTTTTTGCTCGTCGCCACCCGTTTCCGCTCCGGTTCTTCGCCACTGAACGGCGGCAGCTCTTTTCCGAGCGCTTCCGCGAGCCAGCGATAAAACTGGATTTGGGCGACCGGTTCGTCATCGACTACATTGTAAACCTCCCCCGCCCGGCCATTTTTGAGCGCAGAGATTATGACGCTCACTAGGTCATCGCGATGAATCATGTTCATGATCCGCTCGCCTTTGGCCGGCATGCGCGCCCGGTCCTTGATAAATTCACCGAGGAAATGGGTTCGGTCCGGTCCGTAAATCCCAGCCACGCGCAAAATCACAGCTGGGAATTGTTTCGTGCGAAAAGCTTCGAGCAGGACCTTTTCTGTTTCGACTAGAACCTTGCTGGTCGGGCTCACCGGGTCGGTGGGACTTGTTTCCTTCACTAACGACGCATCGCTCTGCCCGTATACGCCGGTGCTGCTCGTGTAAACGAATTTTTTCGGCGGCATCGGCGCCAGCCACTCGACCAAATTCCGCGTGCCGCTCAAATAAACCTCCTGGTACTCGGAGACGCCGCCTTTGTTTGATGAAACAGTATTGACGACCCAATCGAAAGGCGCCGGCAAGTTAGCCAGTTCGTCCGGTTTCGTAATGTCTGCCGTCAGCGGTTTGAGACCGCCGTCGATCATCGACTGGATTTGGCCAGCGCTTCGCCGCAGGCCGAACACTTCGTGGCCTTGCTTGACCAACTCGACGCCCAAAGGAAGACCGACGTAACCGCACCCGACGATTAATGCGCGCATAACACGAAACCTTACCCTCTGCTAACAGATGAAGCGAACTTCAAACGACCGGGAGCGCGGACCGCTTCTCCACCTGACAAGGGTTCCTGGTCGCAGCGCATGCAATATGAGCTGCTCCCTATCAACCGGTGAAAGCGCTGCGAGGAACGGCTCCCTTGCTCTTTTGACATGGGCATCCCTTCTCCTTACGCTCGCCGCGTGAAAGCAGCAGTCGCTCTTCTCCTGGCTGTCGTCTCGTTGTCGACGCAAACGTTGGCCGCGCTCCAGCTCAGGACCGTTCAAACCAATGTTTCAGCCGCATTCCTGCCTGCGGGAAAATCCGCGCATTATATTCACGTGGGCGCGGGCGATTTGCAGCCTGCGAGCGTGAAGAGTTATTCGATTCAGGCAGGACCCCTCGAACAGACGCCCCGCGGGAACTTGCAGTGGATCAGCATCGCGTCCACAAAAATGGACGGCCGTAAATTTCGATTCTGGCTGCTGAGCGCAGGTTATCCGCCAGACGCGTTCCGCGACGCTCAGCAACGGATCGAACGGTTCATTTTTCAGGAGGGCGATTCTCCCCCGCGTGAATTCAGGAATCGAATTACCGGCAAGGCCGTCTTGCCCACGCTTGGCGCGTGGCCATATTTGATTCCGCGGGCGGCGAACAATTCGTCGCACCTGCCAGAAACGTTCGCGAACGAAAGTTCGTACCTCGGCCACACCTACCGCCTCGACACGCTCGAACAATCCTCTTCCGCCGCGCCGCCACCAATCGGAAAAGTTTTCGAGCTGTTGCCGCAAGTCCTCGTCGGTGTTCCGAGCAACACTCGTCAGAAAGATGAAACCCGGCGCTATGATGGTTCGGATTATCAGTTTGTGAAATTGGGCAAGGAAGACTTCTCCGAAATGGCGGACGCGGGGATCAATTGCGTGAGGGTCGACCTCGAACAGTTGCCGTGGATTGCGGACTTGAATGTTTTTTATTGGGGCATCGCGGCAAAAGCTCTTTCTTTTCCAGAGTGTCTTTATGACAGCCGCTATCTCGGCCCGGCTTTATTCCTGGATGAACCCGCCGTTTGCACGCGTGATCATGTGATCCGGCCACATTTGGCAAAAGATCCAAACTTCCGGAAGTCGATCAATCCGCAGATCGCCTTTCAAGAGTTCACGAATTATTTCGACAAGGCCTGGCGTGGAGGGGCGGCGACATCGCTGCTGCGGGAGCTTTCAACGACGCCCGGCGTGGATTTGGGGCAGATGCAATTCCTGCAGCAAAATCTTTTCAGTTGGGAAACAATGGTGAGCACTGCGGCATATCAATTGTCGCGGGATCCGCATGTTCCTGCGGCCATCGTTTTCGAGCCGCCGGGGCGGGTGGGAACGCGCCGAACTGTTCCCGAACTGAACATGACCTACGGCTGCCAACTGCCCCTGGACGATCCCAAAAACCTGATCGATATCATCTATGGCTTTTTGCGCGGCGCCGCGCGGGTTACGGGCAAGGATTGGGGCACGAGCATTTACGGCGCGGTCGATCGCGCGGATGCCCCGTGGTTCATCACGCATGCGTATGACTTGGGCGCCACACGATTTTTCTTCTGGGACAACGCCGCCATTGCGTGTGTGCCTTACCACGAATGCCTGAACTTGGCTCGAACGCTGAAAATGCATGTCGAGAATGTTCCCCAACGCAATCTCGACCAACTTAAACGCGCGGCTGAAGTCGCGATTCTGCTGCCGCCTGGCTACAACCTCGGCCATGTCCAACTGGGCAAAGGGAGTCTTTGGGGAATTGGCGAATTGAACCTCGAGCGGATGAATCGGAACGGCGTGAAGCATCGCCAGGTCATGCGCAATTTTTTTATCGAGATCGAACGCTGCCTGCGCCTCGGCGTCGCATTCGATTTATTCTGGGATTTGCCCGGTCTGCAACTGCGCGGTTACCGGGAGATCGTGGTTATTCGTGAAGATGGAAAAATCGAAGTATCCAACGATGGGCGGTCGTCGGTTTTGAACAGCGCCAGAATGCCAGCGAGACCGAGCGGCGCGCCTCCTCAGCTGAAGGTCAAGCTCTCCACTCGCGAGGGCAAAGCGCCGCTTGAAATCTCCGCCATCGCTGAAGTCATCGAAACCTCCGCGCCTGTTTATTACACTCTCGGGACCGACTCGATAGGAGTGTGCCGGAATGCAATGGTGGCGTGGGAACTCTACGGACCAGCCGAGGAAGATTACCGGTTCATTCAGTCGGCTGGATCGAAATTGAACGTGATCACAACCGGCAAGCGTTCTGAAGCAACGATTCGGTTCCAGCTCGCAAGACCGGGCGAGTATCGACTGCGGGTGGCCACAGTGGATCTGGCAGGCAGAACCGCTGTGGTTTGGGTAAACCTCGCGGCCAGCGAATAACCGCATGGGTTTTGCAACCACGTTCCATGAATGAGGATTGTTAAACCCGAAGCACGAAATCCGAAATCCGACCTGTCCTCCGAAGCTGAAGCGAAGGAGGAAACAATTTCCAAACCTCCAAATCCCAAATCCAAAACAAGGCCATGGGTGGACGTTCGACCTTCATCGAAAGCTCCTGTTTCCAATTAGCGGGATTCCAATCCCCTCGGTCCGCCGAATGAAAAATCCCGCGAATTCGAAGCGCCCCGCTAATTTGAGACATGGTCGGATTCCTCCTCACGATTCGGTTGGCAGCTTCGAGGCGTGCGTGCCGGGGCAAAAAAAGGCAACCATTTGAGAAATTATGGCCAGCAAACATTCTTTCCTGTCCCTTGAATAGCCCAACCTTAATGACAGCCTTTCCTCCCGCATGTACATGTCAGGCCGATCCATCCGTTGCGCAACGCTTGAAAGGCCCGTTTCAGTTGGGGGTTTATTCGCCGCTCGATTTTCTACGCTGCCGGTTCGCCGGTCTGGGCGCTGTTCTACGCTGCGCGACACGGTCCCGGTCCGGAGAGGAATGATAACCTGGCAGGCCTCGGGCTATTCCAGCGCGTTTGGCTGAGTGCCAGGTGACGGAAGGAGATTTATGCGATCGATTTCTACTCTGCTAATTCGGATCTTCCCGCTGGCACTCTGGCTCAGCGTTAATAGTGTCACCCGGGGAGAGTCAGCGCTTAACGCTGTCCGCCTTCATCCCCTCGCGCAAGCGCCCTCGTTTTCTTTTGCCGCTGGAGCACCGGGCAACACCAATGCTGCCGATCAAGTCACCGATCCGCGCGTCGTGGAGCTGGCCCAATGGCTGCAACAACATGTGGCCGCCACGCAAGACGGGAACCTCGCAAATGCAGGCGGCGGCCAACGAGTCACTGCGCAAAAACAGGCGCTCGTGCGGTTGCAACTGAACGCAGGCGGCAATGTCCAAGTGCGCCTGAGAAAAGAAAACGGGACTCCCTTGCAGATCAAGGGAACGGTGTTGGAACGATCGTTCGCCGGAATTGCCAAAGCGTTCAACGACCGCGATGAACTGACCGCGCGCAGCTTCCTGCGCCTCAACCGCGCGCTGCTCCGCATCGATGATCCCGACAACGAATTGGCTTTCAATCAAAAGCAAACCGACAACCAGGGCCGCCGTCACTTGCGGTTCGCCCAAATTTACCGCGGGCTGCCGGTGTGGCCCTGCGAATTGAGCGTGCACACCGACGCGGCCGGCAACATCGAGCTAATGGACGGCGCTTTCATTCCCACGCCGGCTGAGGTGGCCATGGAAGCCGTGGTTACGGCCGCCGAGGCAGTCGCGCACGCGCAGCAGGAAGCGCCGAATGGCTCGATCGGCAGGGCCAGCGCGCCCGAACTGGTCATTTACGGTCCGCTCAACGGCGCGCCACGACTGGCCTGGAAGTTTAATCTGGTAACGGGGCTCACTCGGGGCTGGCAGTTCGTCATCGACGCCCTCACGGGCGCCACGTTGCTCACCGTCGATCTTGTTCACACCGCTGCCGAAACCGGGTCTGGCATTGATGATGCCGGACAGAACCGGGTCCTGAACCTTTGGCGCGAAGGCACGACGTATTACATGATCGATGCCAGCAAACCGATGTTCAATGCGACGTCGACTCCGCCCGACCCGAATAAAACGCTCGGTGCAATTATCATTCGCGATGCCCAGAACACTCCGCCGACGTCCAGCCCGGATAGGTTGGACCAGATCGTGCAGGTGACCTCGACCAGCGCCAACTCCGGGTGGGTGCCCGATGCCGTGGGCGCTGCGTTCGCGCTGTCCGAAACCTACGACTATTATCGGGAACGGTTCGGTCGGAATTCGCTCGATGGCCAGGGCGGTTCCATTGTCGCCACGGTCCGCCTGGGACTCAAATTCCCCAACGCATTTTGGAGCGCGGAACACAAAGCCATGTTTTTCGGCGACGGTTACCCAAAGGCGCTCGACGTTGCCGGACATGAGATGACGCACGGCGTTCTCAACAGCATCGGCAATGGCGGGATCCTCGAATATCACGACCAATCCGGAGCCCTGAACGAGAGTTTGGCCGACATTTTCGGCGAGATGGTGGAAACGCGAAATGCCGGCCGCCCAAGTTGGCTGATGGGAGAAAAGACGGTGAATGGCGGCGTTCGCAATTTCGCCGATCCTGGCGCCTTCGAGTACGCCCCGGGGAAAAAGAATCCCGCTAAAATGAGTGAATTTCTGTACGTCCCGAACACCCACGAGAGCGACAACGGCGGCGTGCATTTCAACAGCGGCATTATCAATCACGCATATTACCTGCTCGCAGCGGGCCTGGATGGCGCGATCGGCTTGTCAGACGCGGAGAAGATTTTTTATCGCGCCATGACGTTGCACCTGCAAAAGCAATCACAATTCATCGACATGCGGCATGCCTGCATCGCGTCGGCCGAGGAACTCTTCAATCGGGATTCGACGCAAACTCAAAAAACGGCCGCGGCCTTCGACGCGGTGGAGATATTTGACGCGCCCGTCACATCGACGCCCTCCCCGATTCCGACCGTGCAAGGGGCGGACTCGACCCTGTTCCTGCGCTTCGAACCGCTCTTTGGCGTTGTCTATCTGGTTCGCCGGGAAACCGCCCGCAACGATCCCAGCTCCGGCACCTTGCTTAATACCGTCGACTTTTTAACGCCGCGCCGAGTGTCGGTTTCCGGCGACGGAAGTTTCGCGGTGTTCGTCACGGCGAATAACGATCTCGGGTTCGTCAACACCGATGGATCCTCGGCAGTGTTGTTGAACCAGCCCGGCTTGGTCTATTCGGTCGCCATGGCGCTCGACGGAAAGCACTTCGCCTTTGTGACGCTCGATGCCACGGGCCAGCCCACGAACAAGATTACCTTCATGGATCTCGCCACCCAAACAGCGCAAACCGTAACTTTGTACGCCCCGGGCACCGAGGGAGCAAAACTGGACATCATAAAATACGCCGACGTCATGAGTTTTCTGCCTGACGGCCAGACGCTGGTCTACGACGCTTACAGCGAAACCAAAACCAAGGACGGGGCCATTTTCGGCGGCTGGACAATGTACACGTTGAACCGGAGCACCCAAACCATCGGCATGCTGATCGATTTAAACGAGGGTTTGGATTTCGGCAACCCCAGTCTGGGCCACGCCCGGAATTACCTCGTGACCTATGAAATCATCGATAAGCAAACCGGCCGCTCGAGTTTGTTTGCCGGCAATTTGCAGACCGGCGCGACCAGTCGCATCGGAACTATGGACGCCAATGATGCCCTGGGGGCGCCGGGCTACACCGGTGACGATTCCGCCATCGTTTACGCACAAGTCGATAATACGACCGCCACGGGCTATTCCCTGGTGCGACAAGCGCTGGCCGCGGACGGGATCACGCCGGCCGGCAACCCGACATTATGGGCCGGCGACGCGGCCTACGGCGTCGTTTACCGGCGCGGAACGTATGTCAGCACCAATGCGCTGCCGGATGTGAAACTCGTTAGTCCCACCCCCGGTCAAAGCTTTGCGCCCGCAACATCGATTTCCATTCAGGCGACGGTGACGGACAGTGACGGCACGATAGCGAAGGTCGAGTTCTACGCGGGCTCGACCAAATTGGGCGAGGACACCGCTGCGCCTTACATTTTTGCGTGGCCCAATGTTGCCGCCGGACGATATCGATTGTCCGCCCGCGCCATTGATAACCTTGGCGCAAGCGGCGACTCGACGGCGGTGGAGATCGTCGTAGGCGCGGCCAGCGCAGGGCCGGCGATTACCACGCAACCGCTAAGCCAGACCGTGACGGCGGGCAGCGCCGCCACTTTTTCCGTCGCCGCCACAGGCACCGGAACCTTGAGCTACCAATGGCGGAAGAACGACAACAATTTGGCCGGACAAACTGGAACTGCTCTTACCCTGCCGAGCGTCACACTCGCAGATGCCGGCACGTATACGGTCGTGGTCAGCGATGCCGCGGGCTCGGTCACCAGCAGCCCGGCCGTTCTGACTGTCAACTCCGGTGACGCAGGCGACCTCGTTCGCATTACTTCCATTCAGCGGGGCGCGGATCGGGCAATTGATGCGACCTTCACCAGCGGCCCCAACAAGTCATACACGGTGCAGGCGTCGATCGATCTAAAAAATTGGACACCCATTGCCACTGTCCTCGCCGCCGCTTCAACCTCGTCATTCCGTGACGCGGACGCGAAAAATTTCGCCCAACGGTTTTATCGGGTATCGAACGCGATCACCACTCCGACCAATGCCACAACTATTTCTCCCCAAGCGGTCCTGCCAGCGTCCGGACAAATCTATGCTGCCGGGACGATCTTCGGTTCCCCTTTGCTCGGGTTTCAATTCACCATCCCCCCAAACTGGAAAGGAGGAAACAAGCTCAATACGTCTTTGTTCCTGTTCGGTTCCGATACCGAACCGGGGCTCTTCGTGACGATGTTAGGTCTGGCGGGAGACGCAGCAAAAGTGCAGCAGGCGTTCAACGGGAGTTTCAGCACCAGCCAAACAGGCGGGTTTCAGCTCAGCCAGCCACCCGCGCTGTCGGGCAACAGGATCGTTGCGGAATGGAGCGGGGTTGGGGATCAAGCGCCAGCCCTGATGCGCGTGGAAGCCCTGTTGCATCCGAGCGGAGGCGTGCTTGTTTTCGCCGGACTTTTCCTGGAGCAAAACCGCGCGGTGATGCAGCGAACGCTCGACCGGTTTACTTCTTCCAGCGTGGTGGCGCCACGTCCGATCGACGAGCAATGGACCCAGCTCATCGCGGGAAAAATGTTTCAGTGGGGCTCGTTCAGTTCGGCTGGGAACGGCGGCAGTTCAGGTTCGCTCCAGCGCTGGTCGCAAAACAACGCCTTCTTCTGCCAGGGCACTTACGAGATCACCAAGCAATCGGAGTCGTCCTACTCTGGCAATCTGAGCGGCGGCGGATTTTACACTGGCGGTGGCAGCAGCAGTTCAACGGAGGCGGGCGACTGGACCGTGCTCAAGACGGATCAGGGCCCGCTCATGCTGATGCTCTCGGCCAATGGCGTCCAGGCGGCGATCGTGCGGATTGGCTCGAGCGGCAACTCGATCATCTTCGCCGACCAGGAATTCTCGTTCGTTCGCCCGCACTCATGTCCGTGAGGCGGTCTGGTGGCGGTTTGGCACAGCCCATCGCTTCAGCGGGATTGCCGTTAAAATCACGCCGAACGGCAACAGCGCTCGGGTCGGGGAGAGCTTCATGATCCTGATCCACGAGCGGCGTTAATCCAGGAGCCAGTCCGCGGAGTTGATTGCGCAGCGTCGCGCGCAAGCAGTAGGCCAAAAACGAAACAAATATGTGCGCCTTCACTCACCGTTCTCATTGATGAAAAATCGGCCGTAAACTCAGATCGTCTTTGAGATCTTTGAACGCGGCCTCCACTTGGGTCAGCTGCAGGTAAAATTGCCACGCCTTGCCCGGTTCTTGCGGACTCCTGCGCCACGAGTCTTCGAGGTTCAGGCGCGAAAGAACGCAGAGATCACAAGCGTGGCCAGAGCTCGTAGCCGGCCAGCGCGAAGTGGTGGTCGAATCCAAAGACCGATAGGATGCCTTCGCGTCGCATCAGGCTGAACGAGAGGCAATCGGTGAAACTCAACTTCTGGTCGGAGAACTTCTCCAACCAGCGCAAGGCCTCGTGCCAGTCCTCGCGGTTCGTGTTCAGCCAGACGATTTCCTCTGACGCCAGATGGTCGCGCGCCCACCGAGCGGCGTACTCGGCTCCGGCCTGCCGGATCAGCAGGGAGACCGCTTCGTCAAGAACGTGCTCGCTGGAGTAGAGTCTGCCCTCCACGTTCTCGAGGGTTTCCCAGCCGCGACGGCTGGCCTGGTGATGCTGGTCGCGCGGCAGAACGCGCGCCACGAGCGCACCTGTATCCACAAACAGCCCGTTCATCGCTTGGCCTGCTTGCGTTTCTCGCCGTAAAGGTAGTCGTCATGGTGGGCGGCGACATCCGTGGCGGTGCCGCCTTTCACTAAGGGCAGCCTGTCGAGCAACCGGAACAGGGGGTCCTCCCGCCGGCGTTTGAGACGGTCCACGCCTTTGCCCTGGTGCGGCAACTTCTCGGTGATGGCCTGGCGCGCGAAGTCGGCAAAAGAGATTTTCAGCTCGCGCGCCCGGGCCGTCGCCCGCCGTTTCACCTCGTCTGGCAGCATAATGGTTGTGCGTGTCATAATGGCATAAGTTAGCTAAACGGTCGATCACGTCAACGCGGATTTCGGCTGGCGGCACGGCAGTTGGGTCCCGCCGTAGTGACAGCTTCGGTACGGTTTTCCCTAGCCTCCAAAATCGGCCGCAACGCCGCTCTTCAGCGCTATCCAAATCTCGAAACTTTTCAGACCGAAGCAATTGCTCAGGTCCGCCCCCGACTCGCCGACTCGCGATGTAAGTCAGACCGGGTTTTTGCACCGGGAGCAACATGGCGTGGAACGGAGCGAAATTGCGGAGCCGCACAACGAAGTCGAGCAGATCCTGGTAATCCTTGCTTCGAGTGTAGAGCCGCGAATCGGTCAGCAACTGATCCAGCAAGGAACGCTCGGCGTCCGTATTGAGGGAATCTTGCCGGTCCATAGGTCAATTGAATATGGATCTCAGGTGGTAACGGAACTTACACGCAGGATCGACCTCGCAGACGGGCATGCGCCTCAACCCGTCCAATCGCGCTGAGAAGCTCTACATGACCGCCCGCGCAGGGATTGGCGACAAATTCCCGTCTCGGTCCTCAGCAAGATCTTTACAGTTATCCGTTCTCATTTTATTGGGATCGCCTGACGGGAAGAGGGTGAAGTGAACGCCGTCAAACCGGGCCAAGCCGGCGCGCGTTCCCGTCCACAGATATCCATCCCGTGTTTGGGTCACGCCCTCGACCCAATTTGCTGGAAGGCCACGGTCGTGAGACCAAGTCGTCACCACTATGGAACCGGTGCGCTCGGGTTCAATGTTAGTTTGCGGCCGTTGAATGAGGTTCGCGGCCGCCGCAAAAGGAGTTAAGGAGCAAAATGAAAATTGCGATCCCGAATCCGAAGATGGTTCTTTGTGTTCTGTGCGTTCTCTGCGGTTGAACTGCTCTTCTTAGGTTTACTGTTCCTTTATTGGACCCTTCGCACATCGTTCGAGGATCTTTCGAGGATCTTTCGGACGGGAAAACGCCTGGCTAGGACCTAAGCTGCCGGCGTAACTGCTCAGGCGCCTCGATAGGTTCCGTTGGTGGGGACAGCGTCGGGCGAGCGTACTCGCGAACCGCGACTGCAGACTGCCTTGCGGATGTTCGCCCGGCTCGCGAGTACGCTCGCCCCACCTGAATAGTTATGCAGCCGGGCCATTGCACCGCACCAGAAACTCGAAGCACGAATCTCTAAATTCAAAACAATATCGAACTCGTAAAGCAGCAATGATCAAAACGTATAGCAGTGCCGCGTTTTGGTCATTCGAGCTTCGGTAATTCGGGTTTGTTTGGGATTTCGGATTTCGACTTTCGGATTTCTTTCGTAGACGACGTGGGTCTTCAGCCGCGCCGCGTTGGCTCGTCTGGAATGAACGTGAAACGATTCCGCTAGGCCAATTGCCAAGGATTGCGATAAGGCCGGTTCAGCAGTTTGCTGGCTTCTGTGTCGTTCAAAATGACTTCGCGTTTGGAGTCCCAGCGGATCTTCCGCCCGACCATCATTGCGATCAAACCAAGGTGACCTGGAATGGCGGAGTGATGCGCCACCTCGACCGGCGCCACCGCTGGCTGCCGCGATTTAACGCTGTCGAGGAAATTGCGCCAATGGCCGCCCTTCGTGAACGGAAGCTTCACCTTGCGCGTTTCTTCCGGAAGGCTGCGCGAGTCTTCCCAACCTGCGTGGGAGGACTCGAAGGCGTTGCCGCGGTCGACCCAAACCCAGCCGTCCGTGCCGATCCATTTCGTCCCGCTCCGGATATCAGAATGTCCGCCAGCGATGATGACGGTGATGTCATTCGGATATTTGCAATTGATGCGGTATTTCGTGCACGTGTTCCAAAGGGCGTCTTTTGCCGGGAATTCGCCTGAACCTTCGACCTCCATCGGACCGATCGTGTCATCATGCCCCAAGCCCCAATGCCCGATGTCGTTGTGGTGTCCGATCCAATCGAGCAACTGGCCGCCGCCAGTGTTGTAATTCCAACGCCAGTTCATATGGCTGCGGGCTTGGATGTACGGTTCCATCCGCGATGGTCCAATCCAAAAATTGTAGTCGAGCTCGGAGGGTGGTTCGCTCACCGCGGCGTCCCAAGCTGGCGTTCCCGGCACCACCTGAGCGAGACTCTTAACCTTCTCAGGAAGGTTCGAAAGTTTTTGCAACAACGGCCTTCCCGTGCCCGCAAAATCGGTATGGCCGCTCGGCAACCCAACCTCGACCCGCGTGACTTTACCGATCAGCCCGTTCCGGATGATTTCCGCGGCATAATGAAAATTTCTCTCTGACCGCTGCCACGAACCGGTCTGCCAAATTCGTTTGTTCGACTGCACCGCCTTCACGATCGCTTGTTGTTCCGTGATCGTGCGGGCGAGCGGTTTTTCGCCGTAAATATCTTTCTTATTGCGCGCCGCCTCGGTGGCAACGAGCGCGTGCCAATGATCCGGCACCGCGAGCATGACGGCATCGATGTCCGTGCGCGCCATCATTTCGCGATAATCATGATACCCTTTGCAGTCGCTGGTTTTGTAATGGCGGTTGATCGCGTCGAGCGAACGTTGCAAATGATTCTTGTCGATGTTTGCGCTCGCCACGACCTGGCAATCCGCTTCGCGCATGAACGCGGCGGTATTGGATGGCCCTTGCATGCCCCAACCCACCACGCCCATCACGATGCGTTCCGAGGGCGCGGGCCGGCCTTCCGCCCCAAACACAGTGCTGGGCACGATCGTCGGGAAAGCGATCGCGGAACCGGTGGCGGCGAGAAATTGGCGGCGACTAATCCGGAATTTACCTGAGGAAGATTTCATAGGGCGCTGATGATGCCCGATTCGCCGCCGGCTTCCAACTGAGAATTCGTTGGCGGGATATTTGGCTGTCGCTGCATGCGTCTGCGGAACGGCCGTTCATGGAAGGTTCCATGCAACAGTTGCACGCATTTCGGCCATGAACTGACGGTTCGTCGGTAGCCTCGCCCCACCTGAATGACCAGGCGCACGTTCGGTGGGTCGAGCGTACTCGCGAGCCGCCATGATCGTGGGAAGATCCGTGTTTTTGCAAAAAACGCATGAGGCGCATGAAGCCAAGAACGCCAGTGTTGCCCCTGCCAAACTGTGATGCACGTGCATCCGGATTTGGCAGCGCGCGATTGTGATCTTCATGGAACGGTCCTTTACGACGGTTGCACGCATTACGACCACGAACCGACGCTGCAGCCTAAAGGCCTTAATTCAATCGTGGGCTCCGTGGGTGTGGCTTCGCTCAATCATTTCCGTCATGATGTTCGGCCATGAGCGCATTCCAACCGGCTTTTGTTTACCTGCTCGCCGCGGTCATTGCTGTGCCGTTGGCGAAGCGCCTTGGGTTCGGCTCTGTCATTGGCTATCTCATCGCCGGGATGATCATCGGCCCGCACGTTCTCGGGTTGGTCACCGATGCCAATACTGGAGTCATGCACGTCGCGGAATTTGGAATTGTCATGATGCTCTTTGTGATCGGCCTCGAATTGAAGCCGGCCTTGCTCTGGCAATTGCGTCGGGCAATCCTCGGGATGGGCGCAGCGCAGCTTGTCGGAACGGCGCTCGTCATCGCGGCTATGGCGATGATCGTTGGCGCGCGCTGGCAGCCTGCGGTCGCGATCGGGCTCATCCTTGCCATGTCCTCGACGGCGATTGTGCTTCAGTCTCTCGAGGAGAAGGGGCTCAGCAAAACCCCCGGCGGCGAAGCATCCTTTGCGGTTCTGCTGTTTCAGGACGTCGCTGTCATCCCGATCCTCACGCTGATGCCACTGCTCGCAACGCTGCCCAAGCGGCCAGACCTGGCGGCAAGGGAAGCCGCTTTTGGTCCCGCCGCCGCCTGGCAACGCGGGCTCCTCGTTCTAGCCGTCATCGCCGTGCTCATTGTTGTCGGACGCTATCTTCTGCGGCCGTTTTTCCGGTTCATCGCTGCAGCCGGTTTGCGCGAAATGTTCACCGCCGCAACGCTTCTGCTCGTCGTCGCCGTGGTTTTGCTCATGCAAAGCGTCGGGCTCTCTCCCGCGCTCGGCACGTTCCTCGCGGGAGTTTTGCTCGCCGACAGCGAATACCGCGTGCAACTCGAAACGGACATCGAACCGTTCAAAGGACTGTTGCTGGGGCTGTTTTTCATCTCCGTCGGGGCTTCCATGGATTTTCCGCTAATCGCAAGCCATCCCGCTGTGATCGCGCTTCTGTTCGCCGGATTGATCGGGGTAAAATTCGGAGTGCTCTGCGCGGTCGGCAGGTTCTTCCGGCTTGAACTCGGCCAATGTTTCTTATTCGCGTTTGCTCTGGCCCAAGGCGGAGAGTTTGCTTTTGTCCTGTTCTCGTATGCCACGCAGCAAGCGGTCCTTCCGCCCGCGTGGGCCAATATGTTGGTGGCGACGGTGGCATTGAGCATGGCCGCCTCGCCGCTCCTGCTACTCGTGAACGAAAAGTTCCTGCAACCGCGGTTTCATCTCCGCAAGCCCGCACGCGCACCAGACCTCATTGACGAGCGGAACAATCCGGTGATCCTGGCTGGCTTTGGCCGGTTCGGAAACATCGTGGGCCGTTTGCTTCGCGCCAATGGGATCGGCACGACGGTGCTTGATCACGACCCGGATCAAGTCGAGAACCTCCGTCGATTTGGGATGAAATCGTTCTATGGAGACGCATCCCGGCTCGATTTGTTGCGCGCGGCTGGAGCGGAACAGGCGAAGCTTTTTATTCTGGCCATCGATGACGAAGCCAAGGGCCGGCAGATCGTGCAAATGGTGCAACAGCACTTTCCGAAGGTGAAAATCTTGGCCCGCGCGGCGAGCCGCCAGCACGCTTATGAACTGCTCAATCTGGGTGTTCGAGATGTTTTCCGTGAGACTCTCGGCAGCGCGCTCGATCTCGCGGCGGCGGCGCTTCAGTCGGTGGGCATCGAGGAAAACCGCGCGAACAGGGCCGCGCAAATATTCCGAAAACATGACGAAGCCTCTGTTCGAGAAATGGCGTTGCTCGATATCGACTCGGAGGCTTATGCTTCTCGCGCCCGTCAGCACAATCAGAACCTCGTCCGGGCGCTTCAATCGGATGAACTGCTCCTCCGTTCTTCGAGTGAAGGTTCCGCGGAAGAACCGGGATCAGGCGCGGACCAAAGGTAACCAAAGGAATTTGAAATTCGAAATGAGGCTGCTTAAATCCGAAGAACGAAACACCAAATCCGACACGGATTCGAACGACCAAAACCAGCTCAAAACGAGCGAACGAGAAAGTGCTTTTCTACAAAGCCTCAGCTGCGTTCGTCTGGCAGCAGGAAAGGGAAAACACCATGGAATACGTGAAAGTCATCTTCTCGGAGGACCGCCAGGTTTTAGTGGATGGCGAGGAGTGCGGAACGACTGGAGAGACATTGGAAGTCGACGAGGGCGTTCATCGCATAAAATTAGACGGCCCGCAGAATTATTCCCCCACCTTCCGCCGGCCGAACGTGACGGGGACAACCTTCGCGGCGCCGATGGAGGTCAGCTTTGAGGAGAATTGAAGTCATTGTGGTTTTGCTGGCGATTTGTGGCTCCGGATGCGCTTTTCAGAATGCCATGCTTTCGGAAACGGGCCGGAGCGCTGAGTATCGATTGGCCAGTTTCAAAACGAACACTGTCAATTCGGATTCCGTCTTCGTGATTTTGTCTTTCTCCGGCGGCGGGACTCGAGCGGCGGCTTTTTCTTACGGCGTCTTAAAGGAATTATCCAACACGCGGATCACCGCCGCGGGAAAGGACCGGCGGCTGTTGGATGAAGTCGATATCATCTCGTCTGTTTCCGGCGGAAGTTTCACCGCCGCATATTTTGCTCTTTATCGTGACCGGCTGTTTGAAGATTTCGAGAAACAGTTCCTTAAAAAAAATGTCGAGCTCGGGCTGGCGCTGCGAGTCTTCGCGCCGTGGAACTGGCCGCGTTTAGCCTCGCCGTACTTCGACAGAATCGATCTGGCGGCCGAGTATTACGATGCGCTTCTTTTTCACGGCCAAACTTTCAACGACCTCGTGGAAGCTCGCAGGCGGCCGTACGTGGTGCTCAACGCGACGGATATGTCTTTGGGGAGCCGCTTTGAATTCAAACAAGAGCAGTTTAATTTGTTGAATTCTGATCTGGGCAGCTACCCGATATCCCGCGCCGTTGCTGCATCGTCCGCGTTCCCGATTTTATTGAGCCCTTTGACTCTGAAGAATTATCCAAAGGGGACGAATTATTCTGAGCCGGAATGGATCGACGCTGCCATCGACCCAGAGACAAAAGTGAAAAATCCACGGCGCTTTCGGTCGGCGCAAATCGCCAGAACCTACGAGAACGCCGAAACGCGGCCTTATATCCACCTGCTCGATGGCGGGCTTTCGGACAATGTCGGCCTGCGCGGTCCGACCCATTCAATCCTTTCCACGGATGGGCAGGATAGCATTCTGCGAATGATCAATAACCGGCAAATTCGAAAGGTCGCCGTCATCCATGTGGATGCCAAAACCGGGTCTGTCCCGAATTGGGATCGCAAGAAAAGAGCGCCCGGACTTGTCGGGATGATTTCGACCGTCACCTCGGCGCCCATGGAGAATTATTCGGAGGAGACGATTCAATCGCTCAACGAGGAGATCAAAATGCAATTTCTGCAGCCGCGGAAAACAGAACAATCTTTCGTGAAATGGTTGCAACAACACTGTCCAGACGCGGCCTGGCCGCAAAGCTTGCCGGACTTGGACTTCTATGAAATCGGCGTCAGTTTTGATGACGTCGAATCAGCGGCTGACCGCGAGAAACTCAAGGCGCTCCCAACGAATTATCACCTGTCGAACCCGATGGTGGAATTGCTCGAGGAAACGGGAGCAGCTGTTTTGCGAAATTCGGCTGACTTCAAACGACTCGTGCGCGATTTGCAGTAAGCTGGTTCGAACGTACTCCCGAGCCGCCATCGTCGATTCGCTGGCGGCGACGGATGGGATGCAAAGGTTGTGGTTTGTTCAGTCGCGGTCAGTCTACCTCGAGAGCCGTCATCGCCTGTTCGATGATGCCGGCTGCTTGTTGCAGAGTTTTGACACGCCAGAAAGGATCGCGGGGGCAGAACACTTCGGCTAATCGCCGTTTGTGCCCCGCCCAAGCGGCCGAACCTGGCGGCGCGTGATGATGCGCCCAGTTTTCGCCAACGAGCGCTTCCAAAACGGTGATTTCGTCGAAAGTCCCGAATTCCACCCCCATCGTTTGAAAGAGGACATGCTGCAATCGCTGACGGGCCCAAGTGCCGATAAAGCCACTGACTTGATACGCAATCGAACCAGCCGGGACGAGCTCCTGGATTGCGTCGGGTGGAAAGGCGGCGAGAAACTTTTGGAATTCGGCAGCGGAAGGGCGGCTATCCAGCAGCAATTTAAACGTGCCGCTCGCGCCCAACCCGGTGTGAAAATCCAAGTGCAACGCCGTCCGCACGCCACCGAGCCATTTGGGCAATTCCTGATCGAGCAACTGGAACAGAAACGAACGTTCGCTTCCGCCAAAAAACAGCCCTTGCGGAAATTCATATTGACCGCCCGCGACAGCTTGTTTCACCACCGGGAGTGACAGCTTGCTGATCTCCGCCAGAATTTTTTGTTTGAACCCGTGCAGTTGATCTTCCTGGCTGGGATTAAGCAATTCGTTCAGCTGCTTGTACCCTTCCGGGCACCCGGAATATTCTTGGTTTTGGACGAGGAAGTTGCGGTTCAAATCGATGTTTCCCTCATTGACGCGCCGGCTCCAGGCGAAGCCAAACGGATTCAAGCAATGGAGCAACACCCAGCCGAGCTTTTGTTTTGCGGGTTTCCCACTTGCCAATCGCCTCAGCACCGAATCCTGCACGGCTGAACCAAACGGCGCTTCTACTCCGTGCAAGCCGCCCGAAAGGATCACGCATGCTCCAGCGCTCTCCGGATGGCAAACGGCCACATCGATCGTCAGAGGCTCATGATGGCAAGCAAAGGCTTGAGGCATCGAATACGAAAACATTTCACAGCCCGCCATCGTCGCCTGCTGAACGAAACGATCCCGCGCTTTTTCATAGACATCGAATGTTGAGCCGGACGCGAACTGTAATTCGGTCGTCCCGGGATCGGCCGCAGGAATGTCTGTCATAGTTGACGCAAAGGTTTCGTTGCGAGGTGGCCGGCTGGTTACTTGCAGCCGTCGTAAACGTCGGCTGAAACGAGTTTGCAGCCTCGTTTGACCGCGGCGTCCTGGCATTCCTTTTTTGTTCCCGTCTTGAGCTGTTGGACGCCAGGCCCACAGCATTGATCGGTGTTCGCGGTCACTAAGCATCGGGTTTTGCCAATGACTTGTTGCAAGCAGTAATCACCATCCGTTGCTGATCTTTGTTTTGGTTGTTTCATAAAAATTACTCGGATACGGCTGCGGAAAAAATCGGAACGGGTCCTCCATTAGCCCACTTGAGCCCGCCGAGATGATAAATCTTCAATCCACTCGTCCAGGGCTTTTGAACCGGGAGATTGACTGTGGCCGAGTTTGTCTCGGGTTTGGCGCTGAGGGTTGTCCATCGCGGAATCGTTTGGGAAAAATTTGTTTTGACGATCGCAAACGAACCGAGGCTCGACGGATCCAGGTTGGAACCGAGTGTCAGGGCGATCGCTTGATTTTTCAAGGCAGCGAGTGGAGGCAGATGATTCGTGGCCCGGGAGAGTTCATTCAACAACCAGCTCGCCACTGAATTCGTGCTGAGCCGGATTCCCGCCGTTTCGAGACCGACGAGTGGCAACAATGAAACTTTCATTTGTCGGGCGGTTTCCCATTGCGCAATTTGTAATTGGAGCCAGCTGTTTTGCTCTGGATGTTGGAAACCGCCGGAGAATTCCGCGGGCGAAGAGAGCTGGCAGATATAAAATTCACTTTGGAGCCCGGACGAAGCTTGCCATTCAGCGATCAATTGCTGGAGCGTGGCGCGGTATTCGAGTGCGGTTTGCGCGGCATTGGTTGATTGCGTGGCCGTCCATTCACCGTGGAACCAAAGGATCTTTGAAACGGAAATCGGCTTTCCATTCGCCGGCCCGGAAGGCCAAAGCAGAGGCTCAAGCGTTCCATTGTAGATATCTCCACGGACATAAGAATAATCGTCCGAGTTCGTGCCGGCGGTTTCTGGAGTTACAATCCAAAGATCCTTGACCCTGCGGGCACCGCCCGGACCTGCTGGGGTGGCGGGCCGCAGCCATGAATCAACGGCGGTGGCGCCGGCAGCGACCACGATTAACCCGAGCGGCGGGTCATTCTCGGTTCGTTGGTTTGCCAGGGCGCGGGCCAAGGCGGGCCAGCCAAGCTCGTTAGACAGGCGCCAGGCGGAGGACTCGATCGAAAATGCGTTTCCGGCTTGCGAAGAGACGTAGACCTCGGGAGACAGCAGACGCACCGGCTTTTTCTGGACGCCCTCATCCGGTGCGTTTGTGGTGATGCCCAGGCTAGAATTCATTCCGCCCGCCAGAAGCCAGACATCGCCAACCAATACATTCGTGATATCGATCAACAGCCAGCCGGAATGGGTCCTTAACTCGATATCGAAGGGCTCGGTCACCGCCTTTCGCGCAACGATCGGCACCCACCAAAAACCGTTCGTCCAAAACACGGCGAGGTCCTCATTCGTGTTGGACAAGGTCGGCCGGATGCTCGAGGGGAAGCGAACAACAATCGGGTCTTCGCTGCGGCCCCAAAGATAATTCGTAGACGCTGGTTGCGCTGGGCGGGACTGCTGCAGGACAAAATTACCCTTCATGAGCGCAGCCAAATCGATTGAAAAGGGGCGCAACAACGCGCGGTTCGTTCTCACCATCAGATCGTCATCGTCGAATATCTTTCGGCGCAGCTGATCCCAAGAGCCAGCCATCGAGTGCGCTGGTTTGTCTTGGTCTAGAAACAACCATTCATCCCCAGTTCGATTTCCCAGAACCCAAACCAAGCGGTCGGTTTCCTCGGTGAAATCGATCAATTCCAATTCAAACGCCGCCGGAGTTTGCCGGGTCTTGCGGCTGATTCGGGCTACGTTCGTCCAGTTTGTGGGTGGATTCTGGAGAGCTCGCCGAACGGAATCGGGGGCGGGATTGGGCAGCTCCATGGAAATCCAGGCGGGATAAACATTCGTTAAAGCGCTCCAGAAGTGCCGGGCCCATTGCTCTCCCGATTCATCATAACCGACGGACCGATAACTTTCGGATAGCTCCCGCCAATCGAGCGGCAGGGTCGCGGCTTGAACCGCAGTCATCGCGCATAATATGAGAGCTGCTTTAAACCTTCGCATAAAGATTCTGGTCTCGCGCTCCGATTAAAGGACTCGCGCCGTTAATGATCACCGACGCGACAGTTCGATCCAAACTCATCCGGCCCGGGGAAGCTAATACGGCAGCTTCACCCGTTCGGTATAAATGGTTCTTCCTTCGTTGGCGCGATCGGCTGTGTCATGCAGTTCGCACTCGCGGACCACAAGTTCAATCGGCGTCGATCCGTTTCGGCTGGGCAACACGATTTCGCGCACGTAAACCGTCCGGCCCTTCGCGGTCATACGTTCCATGGCCATCCACTCGCCGGAGATGGCTTCCGGGAGCGGCACCGTTTCAGAGGGACGATGAATCAAGAGTTCGACGCGGCGGCGCTGCCCGTCCGATGCGTGAGTCGGAAACGGTCCGTCGACTTCGCAACGCACGTGACCGCCGAACCCGCGTCGAAGGGTCAAGCTGCGGCTGGGTTGAAGCTGAATGAACTCCACCGTGCGAACCTCGGATAATTGCGCCCCGGGAATGGCGGAGCGTTGGAAGCGGGCCAACGCTAACCGCAAAAATGGCATGTACGGTTTGGCTGGCGCGCCATCCTCCAAGCTCGGCGCCTCATCCGTGAAGAGCACATCGCAGTACCACAAACCGCGCATCGGTGAAAACCGAACGCGGTGGGTGGCGAGATTGATTTCCCAAAACGCCGCTGTTTTTTTGGGAGAGTTCGCGGGCGTGGGGCGAGCGAGCCGGGTGAAAATTTGTTCAGTCGCCCAGAGACACCATTCCGGCCGAGGTTGCGGCAGATGCGTTCCGCGGTCATCCGGAGCGTACCAGACCGCATCGTAACCCCATTCCGTGAGGTGCTCGCGCAGTTCCTTCTCTGGCCGATCGCTCGTCCCAAACACGAGCGCCAATTCCTCACCTTGACCGCTCGTGTACCAGGGCCGCCGAAGAAATATCCGCAACCCGAGTCCTTTCCGGCGATGCGGATGATCGAACGAAGGCGGGGGTTCTGCATCGCGGCCGAAGAGCGGGAGGACATACGCAACATCAGGCGGGAAGGGCGGAGTAGTCGCGAGGACTTGAACTCTCTTTTTGTTTTCGCTGGTTCGGCCGGGCGGGAGGGTCTCGGATTGAGGTGTTGCGAATTCTCTTTCGAAACACGTCAGGGCTTCGACTGCATAATGAACCTCACGATGACGCGTGTCATCGAACACGTGCTGAAAATCGAGCGATGGCGCTTTCCAGAGTTTGCCCGATTCAGGCCGTTCGAGCAGGACATGAGGCAGACTTTTCTGCTCGCTGCTGGAAATCGAAAACACGCGCAGCGCATCGGAAACCTGCGGCGAAATGGGGTGGCAATATTTCTCAACAAATTCCGGAAAAGTGCGCTCGATGTGCAACCAGAAACGTTCGCCTGTATTGCTGCCGGGTTGATGCCACGCCTGGACAGTGTCGAAAAATTTCCGCATTTCGTTCCTGGTCATTCTTTCCACGAGCGGATCGAAGCATTTCATGGCCTCGTGAATCGGAACGGAGGGGAGGACATAGCGCGGATCATCCTCGTATTTTTCCCAGGTCGCATGAAGCAGGAGTCGTCCGGTGGTGGCAGGATCATACCCAACCTCGCATTTATAACTAACGGAGCGGGACCCGATCGACCGCACGCCAGTTTGTCTTAACGTTTTGAAGAGGGGCGCCATGGACGGTTGATCGACCGCATGGACAATGCGAACCTGGCGTTTGCCGGAAATCAGCGGATGCCTTCCCTCACGCATGGCTTGGAGAGCTTCCTGATTCCGTCCGTCTCGTTGACCGACCCAATGCGCCAGCCCGAATAAATCGAGCCCAGCTGCATCATCTGCATCGAGCCCAGGGCTAACCATGACGTCACAAACTTCGCCCGGAGGAACCCAGATGATGAGCCCGTCAGCAACGGCTTCGAGGCGAAGCCTTCCGCCAGTTGCTTTCCGCGCGACCAAGCGAATGGCTTTAACGCGCGGCCAATTCCCGTCAAAATTCAAAAGCTCAAATAACGACCGGCCTCGAGGCTCCTCACGCGTGGCGGTTCCTCGAACGCGAACTGCCAACCGGCGCGCTGAAGGATCGCGCAGGAAAGGCAACCGTCCGTCCCGCGCGGAATATGGATAACCTTTTCCTGCCTCAGGAGGGACGGCAGATGCGCCCTGCAAGATTTCAAAGGAGACATCCGGTTGGCCATCCAGGACGCCGTGCGCGAGCAGCACATCGAATCCGCATCCGGGCGGAAAGACTCGCCAGTGCTCTTCGGACCCCGAGGGGACCGGGAAAGAATGCTTCAGCGCCGCGGTGGCGAAGACAGTTTCCAATGGTTGAGATTGCTCGGGGGTCGCTGCGTTTGGATCTCGAAGAGGAAGGTAACAATCCGGGCCATCGCCCGACGAACGGGCCGTGCCGGCCACAATCAAAGGAGCGCCCATCGGCTCGTAGCGCAGAACGTGCAGACGTTTTTCCGCCCGGCGCGAACCAGATTCCCGCACGTTACCCGCGAGATCCAGCGGACGGATGTTGACCTCGAATCTTCGCCCAAATCGGCCGCGTGGCAGAGTTCCTGGCGGAGGATCCCCGACACAGGCCAGATGGAGTCCGAGCGCTTGCATAGCGTCGGTTGAAGTTGGCTTCGCGGTTTCTTCCTCCTCAGGCGGGGCCATGAGCGGGTGCGATGTCACTAGGCTCCAGTTCTTCCAGGTTAACACCGCATCGCTGAGAAAAAGCTGGTCCTCTTGCGGCAAGGGCAGAAGCTCGGGAGGAATTTCGTGGGGAGCGGCGATAACCACGGATGCAAAAGGAAGCGCCTGATGGTAGCTCAGCTTGGCCAGCGTGCCCCAGTCCAACTGATTTAGATTCGTCTCGCTCCGTCGGACGACCATATCAAATCGCGGCGTACGGGTTGCTTTCTCCTCGTCTCGATTTGGCGGCGCCCAGGCGCGCAGGGCGATCCACTCCGCGCCTTCGCTGTCGACGACAAATCCGTTCTCGAATTGTTTTTGTCGAAATAGAATCTTGTCCGGATCCGCCGCCAGAAAAAGCTGGCGCGGTTTCTCGAGCACGACTGCGGCCCCCGGTTTGAGAACGGCTTTAGCTTCGGACGACCATCCCTCCGTGCTGAGCTCGCGTTCGATCGGCGCTCCCAGAGTTTCATATCGGCTTGGCCTTTCCGTAGCCGCATCCGTCGTCCAGGCGATCACCTTCACGCGCGCGGTTTTTCCGTCGCCAGAGATTTCGGTAACACGGGCGAAAAGCGAGACTGGGATTCTTGTTTCCCCATCTACGATCAATCCGATCGGGTCCTCGTTAGAATTGGCTCCCGCTGACGAAGCAGGTTTTGAGGAGAGCCGCTGTTTGTCATTCAAATCGCGAACGAAAAATGTAATCGAGCCTCCGCTTGCTAGCTCTCCAGTCAGAACGCCGATTTCCAAACGACTCTGCACCGTTCCCGAAAGCGCGGCCTGGCCGCCTGGATTTCCGATGACAATCTGGGCTGCTGGGGAACTCGAAGAAGCTGCGTCTTCAGAGAGGGGAATTTCGCCGAAAGTGGTTTTGAATACTTTTTCTTGGATTCTTCCTGACAAAACCAATTGGCGCTCATGACGCGGGGATGCAGGAAAAAACGGCGCAGCCTCGTTTTTCTCAGGATCACCGGACCACCAGACGAATTGTCCGAGCCTCGGCTTGAGCCCGCGCTCTCCCGGCGTGAAACGGACCTCCGAGCGCGCGGCTTTTTTGGGCGCGGCGAACACAACCCGAAATCGTTCCTCGTCCGCCCGCACCGCTTGAACAAAACCCAACTGCATTTTTGATGAACTGGCGGGACGAACAACCTGGACAGGAATGTAATTCTCGCCTGCCTGGCGTCCGAGAAGCCGAAGACGCTCTCCCGTGAGCAGCTGTGCTTGCAGGAGGTCCCATCCGTGCTGAGTCAGCGCGGGCAAACCATCCAGCAATTCCAGTCTGAATTCGACATGGTCCGCCCCATCTTTTTGAATCCAAATCTGCGTGCGGTCCGGCCCGAGCAACAAAATGCCATCATTGCGGATGAGCGACACCTGGACTTCACGGCTTTCCTCGAGCAGCCAGGCCTCGGCGATTTCCGCGCGCTCGGTCAAATAGTAGCGGGTGATCTCGATCCAAGCATGGCCATGGGCTGGCAAGGAAGCGGGATCGCTCACGGCGGATCCATCCGGGTTCACGCCCAAGAACCGGGTTCGGTCTGCGGGAGCAAAAACTTCCACCTCGCCGAGCTCGTGGCTTTCCAAGATCAGCGCGTGGCCCCCCTCGCGAATTTCGATGCGGAGGAGCCGGCCCAAGCGAGGGCGTGGGCGAAGCGTCCGCTGATTTGATGCGAACAGAGCCGGATGACCAGTCACAACGGCGGGGTGATCGTCCAGTTGGTCACGCTCGAGACGCTTGGACGAAAGCACTTGTTGAAATCCGTTTTCCTGAGGCGCTGGGCCGCTCTTCATCGGAACAACCAAACCCGAAATAATTGGACTCGCTTTGGCGGCGGCGCCCTGCGGTTGCTCGAGTTGTTCGAGGTGAAAAAAGGTTTGCGCGGCCAAGCCCACGCTCTCCAATTTACCGATTCGGACAACGCCGCTGCGGCCTTCCCCGATCTCTTCCCACTTTTCGGCGAGCAATCGGAAATCCATCTTGCTCGACGCCTCTTCGAGCTGTCCGATAAATCGATATTCACCGTTGAGGTTCGGGATTTCCTTGGCTTTGGTTCGGCGAGGGATCGAAACGATCCAATCTCCAATTGGAGTGGCGACGCATACGAGGTGCTCGCGGATCAACTCGCTATCGTCTGCATAATTCCTTGGCGTGATATCAGCGAGAACGACCCCTGTGAGCGGCTGGGGCGTTTGCGAAAGCGATAATGGCAGGACGGCGTGTTCTGCATCCAGCCGATCCAAAGGAAGCTTCGATAATTCATCCGCCAGGAGGTCCTCGCGATCTTTGTGTTTCATTCTCCAGATCGGGATTCCGTCCGAGCTGTGCCATGGCAGCGGCACTACGTGGACCCATCTTCCTTTCACCGGCTCGCGCAACCAATAAACAAAAAATCTTGTGGCTGTGCGAAAGTCGGTTGGTGGTGGCGCGTGGTCTGCGCTGGCGCCGCACTCGGGGACAATTCCAATTTCCAAAACACTTTGGCGGAGGTTCAAGCAAGACCAGCCAGACATTGGATTGTTCCAATCACGGAGTTCGACGACTTCTCCGATCTCGATCATGTTCGCTTCGATTCGTTCGTTGTCCCCGGCCTTTCCTTGCAAAAGCCCATGCTTGACGCTGCCGAGCAGGTCCTTCTCCTCCGACCGGCCGGATGGCTTCAACATCGAAGGCGAGAAGATGAGGGACTGCCCTGCGGCACGGAGCGCGGGTGGGCCAGAGGGAGCATGCTCCGCCGTCGTGGGCGTTCGTAGGGCTGATAAGCTTTGCAACGCCAGCCCAAGCGCATCGAAACCGAGCCAGTCATAAGAAGCCTCATTGCCAGCCCGGCGGAAGGTTTCAAATCGCTCCGGCCTTTCCCCGTTCATTTCCAAAACGGCGGCGAGCACGGGTGGTTTTCGGTCGAATTCCCATGGATCCGGCAGGCGAACCGTGATGTCGATTTCTTGGCGCGCATTTCCAGCCTCTCGGAATTCTTTCGGAACCTCGACCTCGATCTCCACGATTAAGCCCAACAATTTCTGGAGCCGGGGAAAATTTTGCAGCCGCGCGATGACCTGGTAAAACAGATCCCCATTGCCTGCCGGGCTCAATTTCGATGGAAGCGCCTGGACCGTTCCGTGAGAGACAACACGATCGAGCTGCAATTCAAGACCGGCCGCGATTTTTTTGAACTCTTCCGTCGCACGCGGGATCTCCTCGATATTTTCTCCGGACTTCGCGAGTTCGAGGGCAATGCGGGGATAGATCTCCTCGATGCGTCCTTTCAACGTGTGCAAGCCCGGCAGTTCGATGGTGGCCTTGCCTTGACGAACGACCTCGTTGGCGGATTTTTCGGCCGGCTGCTTGGTTTCAGGCCCGCTGCTCGGTGCGAGAACCGAATCGGCGTAGGTTGGTTTCGGGGCCCAGGCCGAGACTGTTTCAATGCTCGGCGGCAGCAGAATCTTCCAGATCTGTGCGCGTTCAACCGCGGAGCTCTTCCAAACGTCATTCCAATGCCGGGAAATCCAGAACGAGGTGGGACGGCCATTGAACTCGATTGCAGCAGATTTTTTTCCGGCGCCGGTGATCAGGTCCGCAACGAATCGCTCTAACAATTCTGGGAAGTCTTCGTAAATCTTGCCGCGGGAGCGATTCTTGCGGTCGGCAGGACCGGCAGGTTCTTGCCAGCGCGGCGAGAAGCAGAGCGCTAGTTTCAAGCGATCGTTGACACCGCCCGGAAGCGCAATGGCTGCGAAGGTAAGATCCATAATCAATTAGGCGAAAACGCGGCGCAGTACCGCCGCCATTGTTTGCGGTTGATGCGAAGACCGCCGCTAAGATCGAGTTTGGGCTCCGCCTGTTCGCGAACGTTCCGACCGACGGAAAAGCCTTTCGGGTGCGAGGCCGGCAGAACGGAACCGGCATCCGTGGCCAGACCGGCCGGGAGCAATCCTGAGCTGGCCGATGCGAAGAGCGGACCTCGATCCTCGAAGCCGCGGCTGGGACGCCGAATCGTTCTCGCGTTGTCTCCGCCTTGCGATTTCGAGCCGGCAAATTTCTTTTCGATCTGAAATTCAAACGATTGGCTGAAGAAACCAATCTTGACCGAAACGCGCACTCTGGCGTAGCCGGCGAAGTAGCTTTCACTCCCGCTTTTTTGAAACCACAAACCCAGCACGACTTCCACGCCGACATCGATCCAGCCGAGCACCATGACATGTCCAGCAACGCGCAAGTATCCAGAACCAGCAGATAACTCACGGGTGAACCGGAAATAAATCCCACCCATCACTTCCACCTTTCCGCTGGCGATGACGACGTTGAGTTCGAGGGCGCCGCCGAACTCGAGTGCTCCTTCCACCAGGCGGCCTCCATCGCTGTCCATGCCAAGGGTCAGAAATCCACCCCCGGCAAATCCGGCGACGCTCAGCAAAAACCGGTTGTCGCTTTCACAAAATGAAAACCCATATTTCATCACCCCTTGGCCGAAGGGAATCCTCAACCAGGTGTTCAAGCTGAGATTGCTCAGGCTGAATGCTCCGAAAGAGATCGGAGGGATCGGCAACGACACTCCAACCTGAACGCTCGCGCCGACGATACGGATCTGCACCCGATTGCCGAGCAGGCCCTCCAGAAGCGTTTGCAGCGTGTTCACGAAGGCCAGTGCTCCCTGGAAGCTGACCTTGAAATCTTTCAAATTGACTTTCGTCGACCGGTTCGTGCCGGAATCGAATTCGAGCCCTTGGGTAAAATTCAGCAGGATGCATTCGGCCAGGATCACTCGGAATCGATCGACGTTGCCATGGACGAGTGACTCCGGAGGCCGAACTTGGGCGCGCTCGGCCGTGGGGAGCCATGCGGTCGTGCGAGAGTTCAGCTCGAACATTTTCCTTCCATCCGGCTCGAACTCGATGATCTTGAAATTCTGTTTCTTGAGCGCGGTGGACCAATGCCAACTCGTCTCGAGCCGGTCGGGAAATTCGCGCGCCAGGATCTTGGGCAGCTTTGAAAAATCTCCGATCGTTTCGAGTAACTCCGAGAGCTGGAGAGATCCGAGCAACCGCACATCCGGAAGCCACGACTTGATGTTGAGCTGGTTAATTTGATCCCCGACCCATCTCTTAGCTTTTTCAGCGGCCTGTCGAACCGCCTCTTTTGCCTTGGCTTCGAGTTGTTCCCTAATGCGTTTGAGAATCTCCTCCGGATTAATCGTCTGAAGTTGCCGGCGGAACTCCTCAAAAGCGTGAACAGCTTGGGCGGCCTGCTCCAACAGGTTATTCGCGGTGGTCCGATACGGCGCGATCTTTTGTTCCAGTTCGTTAAGCTCTTTCCTTAATTTTTCAGCGGCCTCACCGGTTGCGGACTCGAGCGCCCGTTTCTTGGAATCGATCTCGACACGCAAAGTTTCCAATTTCTCCCGTAATCCCGCTTGCGCTTCCTTCCGGAACTGCTCGAGCAATGTTTTAAGACTCTCCTGTTCGGCCTTGGCTCTCTCCGCCAGATTGATCGCGGCCTTCTTCACATCTCCGGTCAGTTTATCCGCCGCCGCTTTGAGTTGATTTCCGAGCTCTCCATAACCCTGCTGGATCGTGCGGACAATTTCCCGCGCCTGCTCGAGATCCCCAGCAATAAGCTTCAGTCCCTTTTCCAACAGGGCCGTGGCTGTGCCGCTCAACTTCTCCAGCACTTTGCGATGGAGTTGATCGAGTTCTTCGATTTTCGCGTAAGCTTCGCGCTCGAGTTTGTCGAGTTCCCCTTTCGCCGTTTGCCACTCTTCCCGTGCTTTCAGCACCTTTTCATCGACCGCACTCTCGACTGCCTTGCGCAACAGTTCGCGGTTCTCCGCGACAATTTTCCTCTTCAACTCAATGTCGCCGGAAAGATCATTCAGACGTTTGCGCGCTGCCTTAGCGGCATCGACCCACTCCTCAATTTCCTCTTTCGGCAGCAGCTTCTCCAACTCCACTCGCAGGTTACCCGGTCGCGGCTTATCCTCGAGCGCTTCGACGAACTTCGCCGCTTCTTCGCGCAGCCGTTTCAAATCCGCTTTCGCCGGCGAGGCGATTTGATTCAGCGACGCGAGGCCGTTTCCAATCACGGGCCCCACCTCGCGCGATAACCCGGCAAATTGCAGAACCGGACGCACCACCCCCGCTTTAATCTCGCCCCCCACGCGATCGAGCGGCGCGGCGAATTGCGCGTAGATTCCATTCCGAACGCCTGACAAAACTCCTTTGGTAAACCGGGCAAACCCGTGGTCGACGTACGCTTCGAACGCTTCAATGCGCGCCAGCGCTTTGTCCGGTTCGACCCGTTTGATCGCCGGAATTTCCACCAGCGCGGTTTGCATCCGGGGCAGGAATTGCTCGACGGTGTGCAGGCCGGTGCTGCCGAGCTTTGACACGGTTTGGTTGATCTGAAATTGGATTTCGCGAACCAACAGCGCGGGATCCGGCGCGCGGGTGAGCTCTTCCCCAACCGACGCTTTCAGAGCGGCGCCAAGCAACACCTGTTTGACCCGGATGGCAGAGGGGAGCTGCGCGACTCGGCCGAGAAGTTCGTTCTTTTTTGCGGCCAGCTCGCGGGCCGCCTCTTCCGGTTTGATTTGGCCGACCTTGAGAGCGGTCTGGAGTTGGCGGACTTCCGGGATCAACGCGGCGAGCTCGTCGACCAATGGTTTGAGTGACAACTGGTCAAGAGCGCCAGCCTGCGCATTCTTGAGCAAATCGAGATGAGCGCCGAGCGCCTGCAAGAACTGCGTGCGCTTCGAAACCCATTCACCGGCCAAATGCCCGACACGATCGGTGAATCGCAGCGCTTCCTCGTTTAGCTCGCCCGCCGCTTTCTGGAGCTGCTCGAAGCCCGCCAGTTTTTTGCATTTGCTCCAGTCGCGGCATTTCACCGAAAGAGCTAGCGAAAATCGCCGCACGAAATCCGCGGCGCGATCAGCCAATTGGCGAGCGTCCGCCTCTGCGGGCAAATCCTGATCTAAGACGCGGCCAAGCTGCCGCTCGAAACGCAGGACGATTTCGGAGACCAAACTTTCCACGGCCTGGCGGATGCCCGCGCTGGCGCTGGCCAGAAGTCTTTCCTTCTTGGCGACTATTTCGTCCTTAAGCTTTGAGTCATTCTTATTTTCTTCCTCAATTTTTATCCTGGCGGTTTGGAGTTCCCATCTCGCCCGGCGCAGGGTTTCCTGCACGACGAGGCACTTGGCTCGAAAATCTTCCGCTCTCGCATCGGCGGCTGCCAACGGCGAGCTTTCATAAAATTCAGCGAGCTTCCCCGCGACAATGCTGGCCAGATTTTCTTCCTCTACCGGATTCGGCGGCGGGTCACCCTGGCTGGCCTTCCGCACGTATTGCTCAACCGCAAGCTCGCTCGGCGCCAACCGAAGTAGTTGCTCTGAAATCGTCCGGCGAAGCTTGGCGGGCGCGAGATCGTTGCCGCCCAAAAGCTCTTCCAATCGGGCCCCGATCAATGTTTGGCGTTCGATCTCTGTCTGACCTGAGTACTGCAGCGCCGCTTTAAGATTTTGGATCTGGGAAGGATTGATCGAACCGAAGAGAAGTTTTCCAACTTCGCGCACCGAGTCAGCTGGAGTTTCTGTCAATGTCCGCCGCGGCGCGTCCAGCAACCCGCCCATGGCCTCCACCAATTTTTCGTTGACCTCCGCCAGGGTAAACGGCGCGGCGCTTTCCGACGCGAAAGCAAAGGCCTGGCTCGGCAAGATGGCCGTCCGCCAATCCGCGGGCGCCTGGTCGTATTTTTCGCGGCCCGCCTCTAAATCTTCCGCGTACAAAAAGGGCATTTCGAATTCAACCAAACGGCCGGCGCGGTCCCGGCCTTCGCAACGGAATCGAAATGGTTTCCCACCGTCATCCGCCGGTTTCTCGGCTGCCTGAGGAACTGGCCAAAACACGCGCCGCCCGCCATTCATGGCTTGGTCGCGGACGAGGTCCGGTGTTCGTGGATCCTTGATCCGCACCCAGGAAAAGGCTTGTTCGCGAGCAAGGCGGTCCGCCGCGAGATGCTCCGTCACATCATCGACCGGCAAGTTTTTTTCCGGCTGCAGCACGACGATGAATTGGTGGCGGAGGAGAAGAGCTGCGGTGGGAAGCGTTTCGACTTTTTCTTTGACGGGGTCGGGACCCGCATAAGTGCGGGCTAGTTTGCGTTCCCAAATCTGAACGAATACCGCGCTGTGTTGAAATGGCATCAGGTAGCCATTCGTGATCACCCGAATGTAATTATCCCGGCCGATCGCCGAACGCTGCGTCCAGATCCGCAGAGAACCGGGTTGATTGACTTGCGCGCGGTACTCGACGTCGCCGGATGCCCCAAGCGACGTGAGAATCATTTGCTTCGCCCGCAGCACGCCATCATGCGCCTTGAGTTGGCGATCGAGTTTTTCCAGATCAACCCAATTGGGCGGAAAGATGTCCAAGTCCCCCGTTTTCCGCTTGCGAACGGCCAGCGTTTGGAGCAACCCGCGCGGATCCTGCTCTGCCGGGACTGGCCCTTCCTCGATTTCCTTTTTTGCATTCGCATCCGGACGCGGCGGCACGCTCAAGGAAATGACCGGCGCCGGTTTTGCCTCCCGCTCATCCGGTCGCCGCAAGTCCAGCCCGGTGTGCCACAGTTCTTCCCATTGCCAATCCGCTCCTTGGTACGTTCGAACAATTGGTTGCGGCTGCCCTAAATGAAAAAAGCGAGCATCCGGATACGGCGAGATGAACAATCGAAATGGCCACTCGATTTGGCTCTGTTCGACAACGGGCTGGGTGGACGGTTCTGCGGCCGGCGCAGTTCGGGCGTCGTCTCTTTGGGCAATGCTGAGGCCAGGGGTTCGCACCACGAGCGGTCGCAAACTAATCCGCCTTAAAATCTCTGCTAACGAAAATGGAAAACCACCACCGGCGAAGTCCTCTTCGGAAAATAAGTAAACGAGCTGGCTCGGGCCGGCCATCCGGGTGAGGAGTGGCCCATCCACTTTAACCGGCTTGGCGAATTCACGCGGGTAATCAGGGCCAGGTTCCTTGTCGGCGAGCTGGCCGTCCTCCGCAATGTGCTGGGGTGGCAGCTCGAAAATAATCAGCGCTGGCTCGCTCTCCGAGAGCCGAACCAGCGTGTAGCCACCGGGCGCGTTTCGGTTTTTATTCCAGCCGCAGTTCAGAAACCGAAACCGCCCCACGAACATATCGCCCGGCCGCAACACCTCGATCCAGCGCGCTTCCCCCTCGTCTTCCGCGGCTTGAGCCCATTGCGCGGGGAGCGCCGCCGCTCCAACGGCTAAACCGCTCAGCTTAAGAAATTCTCTCCGGCTCCAGGTCAACTTTTCCACCGAGTGCTTGGGGAACATAAATTCTGTCTGGTGACAAGACCGAGGCTTCCAGAGCGCAGCAAGAACGCACCAGTTTCCGATTTGGTCCGAATTTGCGCTGTCTGAAATTCCGCCTAGTACCAGCCGTGCCGCGTTACAAACCGAAAAACGAAAAGACGCGCTGCCGAGCTTCAGTTGGGACGCGCTTCAGACACTTCCTGCCTTTGAGATCTACCGCGGAAAACCAAATAAAAAAACGAGGGCTCTCCAATCGGGCGATCGCAGCGCATAAGGGATGACGCGCATTTTCAAATTGCGCCGCAAAAGATCAAGGGAAATCACCTATCTAATAGAGACACGAATTGCGCCAAAAGAATTGTTACCCTGGCTGGGTGGCTAAGGAGGGTTAAAATGATTTGTAACGGAGCTCAGTCAGGCGCTTGGTCGGATCGAGCAAACGATAATCCTTTTTGATCGGCGCGATCGCACCCGTCGACGAGCGTCCGCTCGGGGCGGAAAAGCACTCGAAGTGCAATTGGATTTTATCGTAAGGCTTGACGACCTCCGCCCGGACATTGCCCGAGGACAACTCGGGCGGGTTGGCCAGATAGCCAATCGTTTGCCCTTTGCGCACGGCGTCGCCCTTCTTCACGATTCCGGACGACGCGACCTGGGCGAGATGTGAATACTGCGTATAAAAACCATTCGCGTGATCCAGAATGATCGTGTACCCAAAGCCCGTCTCGTCCGATCCATTCATGCGAGCATACGCGACAATCGCATCAGAAACGGCCATGACTCGATAAAGTTCCTTGTTGGCCGAACTTTGATTCGCGACGATGTCGACTCCCGTATGCTTTTTCCCATTTTCACGACCCGCGCCGAAAGCACCGGGTCCACCGCGCAGGAGGGTGCTTCCCAACGGAGTCGGCGGCACACTGATGGCCGAGTCGATGGAAGGCAGGCCCGCGGCAAGGACGGCTGCGCTCGAGCAAACGGCCAGCAGGCCGGCTGCACATCGCAGGATCTGTTTTCGTGAAAAGAGGGTTGAGATGATCGGGAGAAAAGTGCGCATACCCGAACTTCTAATTCAAAAAGGATCCCTCGGTCAACAAATCGAACGGATCAACAACGCCTCGCCCGGCACGGATTGCAGCGGGCTAGCTTGATGAGTGCGTGCCATGGCCGATCCTAGGTTCCGCTATGCCTTCAACTCTCGCGCCATCACAGCGAATGCCCATTCTCACAAGGCAAAAATTTTGTCCATTCGCTGGGCCAGGTCGCGGGCGGTTTCGAGATTGGAGGCCTGCTCGCCCGGCTGTTCGGAGATGCCCCAGCCAGAATAACCCGCGCGGTCCAATGCCTGCATCACCGCCGGCCAATTCGTGTCGCCGTCGAGCAATTTCGGGCGCGCGCCGCCTCTGGCGCCCGGCGTGGCCGGCTTGGCGCTGAAATCCTTGACGTGGATTTTCACGATCCGTTTTCCCAGAAGGTTAATCCACTTTTCCGCCGGTCCGACGCGGCCCGCGTTGCCGATGTCGAAATGCCAGCCGACCCACTCGCTGTTGATCGCGTCGAGATATTCGATCGCCTGCTCGGGCGACATGATGAAGTTGTTCCCGACGTTCTCGATGGCGATCTTCACACCGGCGTCCTTCGCCACCGGAATGGCTTTTCTGATTTCAACGATGGAACGGTCAAAGCACTCACGGTACGTCACGCCATTGCGGGCGACACCAGGAACCAGCAGCACGCTCGAAGCGCCGTACGCTTGCGCGTCGTGCAAACTCAGCACGAGCCCGTCGAAACCGATTTTCCGGGTCGCTTCATCGGGCGCCGAGAGCGGCTTCTCCCAATGGGTGTGGCAGCAGACACTGGCGGCTTTCAGACCGGTTTCCTTGAACGCGGCCAGGACCTCGTCCCGATTCATGCCACCCATCGGTTCCACGCCGTCGAACCCCGCTTCTTTCATGACTCGGAACTTTTCGAGCACCGAGCCCTTCACCCCAATCGTGGAATACATGATCGCCTTGCGCAGTTTGCGTTTCGCGGCGGCTGAGGTGGAGGGGGAAAAAGCCGCCGCTGCGCCGCCCACCGTGATTTTCAGAAACGATCGTCGATTCATAGGTAATTCCTTTGGGTTTTCGGCGGTTTGATCCTTCGAATTTATTTCGCCTTTCGAGCTTTCAGTTTCGAATTTGGGACCCTCTACAATCCGAGAGACTTTTTTAACAAATATTCACAGTAGAACCTAATCCCTTCCGTCTCGGCGCTACGCCTTCAGGATATCGTCCCAGCCTTTGCGATACACCGGCCGCTTGATGAACGGGGCTGCTTCGGCCGTCGCGTTCGTCGCGCGCAGGTTCTGATAATCCCACTCGATTTTCTTTCCGGTCCGGTAAGCGACGTTGCCCAAGTGATTCGCTTCCGTCGTCCAACCCGAATATTGGAAGTTAGAGCCTGGCACTGGCCCGTTGCCCTTGGCGTAATTGACCCACTCCACCCAGTGGCCCGGCGAGCGAGGCAGCGTCTCGGGCGGCATTTGAAAATCTTTGAATTTCTCCTCGGGCAGGAGCTTGCCATTGCCGAGCAGCATCCCCTTTTCGCCGATGAACACGCACGAACGCCCACCCCACGCAGGCGCCCAGCCGGGAGGCTTGCTGTCTCCCTGATGCCAGACCAGTTTGAGGGCCGGCTGTGCGCCCACGGCCGCGAACTGGTACGTTGCCACGAGAGTAGCCGGCGCAAGTTCATGATGTGGCGTCGGGACGTTGGGCGAAACGGATTCAATTGAAAGCGGCGCCAGCGCCTTCCGACCCTTTCCATCCGGCCGCCACAGATCGAGCACGGTATAAGGGACGTCGTTGTCGTGGCTGCCGAGATCGCTCATCGTGCCATTGCCGAAATCCCACCAGCGATACCAGCGCGGTCCAGGGAAATAGGTCGCATGGTACGGCCGCTCCGGCGCGGGGCCGAGCCACAAGTCCCACTTCATATTTGCTGGGATTGGCATTTCCTCTTTGAACCGGTCCACGATCTGAATGCCGTTATAGAACCCGTGCGGTTTGTCGAACTTTTGCGCTGAGGCCGCGTCCTGCAATCCCCACGCCCGATCGGCCCAAACGTGGACTTCATGCACTGGCCCGATGACGCCGGTGCTGAGAATTTCTTTGATCGTCCGCCGTGCCGGCGAGGCGTGTCCCTGGTTGCCCATCTGGGTGGACAGCTTCGGATAGTTTGCCGCGGTCTCACGAATGAGGCGGGTTTCCCAGATATTGTACGCGAGCGGTTTCTCGCAATAGACGTGCTTGCCATGGGTCAGAGCGAGGTAAGTGGCGAACGCGTGCGTGTGCTCTGCCGTGGATACAACGACAGCATCGAAGTCGTTCGGCCGATCGAACACGCGCCGAAGATCCGTAAATTTTTTGGCCTGCGGGTAACGCTGCGACGCGGAGTCCAGCGCGAATTGGTTCACATCGCAGAGAACCGTGACATTCTCGTCGGGATGCGGTCCTCCAGCGCCCGCCCTGTTGTTCCTGGAGGCGCCGCGGCCCGGCACGATGGTCAGTTCGCCCAAGCTTGCATTGGCGCGACCCCCACAAGCGATGAACGCGATGTTCAATTTATTGTTAAGATTTTGGCCGCGCAGAATCGCCGGCGCCGCGCTGATGACTCCAGCTGCGAAAGTGCGGCCAACGAATTGACGGCGCGTGATGGCGCGCGAAAGCGGTTTAGTCGTGATGTTTTTCATGGCTTTGGGAGGAACTACCGGGTGCAACGAACAGGGAGCTGATGATGGACATTCTCTTTTCTATGGAATGACAGAATCGTAACTGTCCGGTCCCTGGCCACAAGGAGAAAGTCCCTCGGTTCGCACGGCGCACCGGCGTTTGAATTAGCGGGATTCGATCTGCCTTGGTGCACCGAATCAAAAAGCCCGCGAATTCGAAGCGCCCCGCAAATTTGTGTGTGTGTGACGGGGGGATTATGGAGGTGGTGCCGGCGGAGGGGGTCGAACCCACATGACCTTTCGGTCACCAGATTTTGAGTCTAGCGCGTCTGCCGATTCCGCCACGCCGGCGCCTCCCGGGAAGCCGTAAATTACACAAGCCCAAGCCAAAGTCAATCAGGCCGCAATCGGCGCCAATCGGCTAAGGGGCGCAAACTCGAATTTCGAAATCCGAAACAAATCGCAATGATCACAATTCAAATGACCAAAACGCTCGCACGCTGACGTTTTTCGGATTCGCCGCTTTCGTTAGGAGTCGTCGACATCCAAGTGCCCCGAATGGGAGTAGCACAGGAAAACTCAATACTCCGGCTTGGGCAAGAAACGGTCCCGATCATACGGCGGCTCTTCATGCGGCGGCAGTTGGTCCTCCGGGAAATCGTTGGCCCATTGTTCTCGCGTCAGCTCGTCCGCATAAAAGCGAAGGTACGTTTCACTGCCGTCTTCATCGCCCGGCCTGCCATATTCCTGAATGCTGACATGGCAATTCCAGCCCAGTTCAGGAGGGATCACTTCCGTCTCTTGGTCGAGAACGCACTCCACCAGCAGTTGATATAGCTCGCGATTCGAGAGATGGTCAGTCGACTCGAGGTAAATTCGGCGGCGTGCGAGACCCTCAACCAAATGCCATAGCTCCGCATGCACTTCTTCCTCGGATAAGTCGAGCGAGTCGACCGGCCGAATGCCGTCTTGTTCGAGCAACTCGCGCCGAGTCATCAGCGGAGCGGTTTCGAACGCCAGCATGTTTTTCCAAAATTGCTCCTCGATGTCGAGCGGCGCCGCGTCGGAACCGCCCACGATCATGTCGTCGCCGACGACTTCGCGCGTGCGGCGCTTCAGCTGTTCGATCCGTTCCAGTTGTCCTGCCGCGCTTCTTTCGACAACGCGGTTCGAATCATCCGGATGTTCGGTCCTTCGCTCGGCCAGACGCTGCAGGTTTTGCATGAATTCTTCCATCGCTTTTTGCTTGAGCGGAATGTCCGCGGCGGCTTCCTGCTCGGTTAAGCGCCAAAGCGGCGGCGACAGCGACAATTGGCATTCGCAACTCTCAATCACAACGCGGCCATTTCTTTCGCTGAACCATTCCAGGTAAATGGAATTCCCCCAGACGAACGGGAATGGTTTCCCTCGAAACTCCGCGAGCTTTTCAAGCGGGACCGTCGGCACTTTTACTTTGCGCGACGCCGTCATGTCGCCGCAGATGCCGCGCTGCTGGTCCGCGAAGCCTGCCAAATCGCCTTCGATGGGACTGGGATTGTTGAATTCCAACAAGCACCCAGCGAGATCGGGCCAGGCATTGCCTTGCAGTTCGAGAGTGAACGGCTGCTCGCGGCCAGCGAGCCAGATTGAGCCGGTGACTTTTCCTTGGATGCGGTTGTCGATAAAACCGCGCACGACCTGATGATGAATTCGCCATGCCATATGATTCTCTCCTTGTGAGTGGTTCCCTCCTTGTTTTCGGCAATCGAAGATCGCCGAGCAAGGACGCTTATGAACCGGCCGCGAATTTTTCGCAACTTTTTTCCGGCGTTGCACCGCGTGAACCGTTACAGCCGCGAATGGACGCTAATCCACGCGAATAACTGCGGTTGTTTCGACGCGGGGTGCACGCTGCAGCCGAGGCGTTGCAACGTGTCTCGATGATTACTCGCCCGCTGCAGGCCAAAGCCCGCCTTCCTTTCCTCCGGCGGCCCTCGTCCGAAGCGCAGCGTTTATGGAGCACGTCCTCTTTCTTCAATTCGCGCCCATTCGCGAATTCGCGGTTCAACAAGGTTGAGGCACTGTGGTCCAGAGGATAGAGTGCCCCGATGCACTGGAGTGTTATGTCGTGCTCTTGATCGCCTTTTGGCGGGGGAGCAAGAGCAAGAGCAAGAGCAAGAGCAAGAGACTCGATCCATCCCTCGACCATGTCTGACCGAGGCCTGTCGCCCAACTCACGGTCTCAGCACAGAATCTTCTCTGAGGCCCGAAACGATCTTTCAATTGAGGCGGGCTGTCGGCAAGCTATCCCAGAATTCAAATGAGGGCGACGCCCACCGCGCCGGTCATCGAGACATCGAAGCTCACCAAGCGTTTCGGGAGCGTCGTGGCTTTGGAAGCTGTCGACCTCACGGTGAGGCCCGGCGCAATCGGTTTGCTCGGCCCGAATGGCGCGGGCAAAACCACCTTCATGAAATGCCTGCTGCAATTGCTCCCGATCAGCAGCGGCGCCGCCCGTCTCCTCGATCGCGATGTCATACGCGAAGGCCGCGAAATTCGGAAGCTCGTCGGTTTCGCGCCCGAACAGGAGTGTCATATTCCCGGAATGGTCGGCTGCGAATATGTGACGTATTGCGCCCAGCTCTGCGGCCTCCCATTTCAAGCAGCGCGCCAGCGCGCCCATGAAATGCTCGATTTCGTCGGGATGGGCCAGGAGCGCTACCGCAGCATTGACACGTATTCGACCGGGATGAAACAGCGGATGAAGCTCGCCCAGGCGATCGTACACGATCCGGAAATTGTTTTCCTGGATGAACCGACCAACGGGCTCGATCCGAAAGGGCGCGTTCAAATCCTCGAATTGGTTTCGAGCCTCTGGCGGCAACACGGAATTTCCGTGGTGCTTTCCTCCCACCTGCTGCACGACGTCGACCAAATTTGCGATCAGATCATCATCATCGCCCGCGGCCGGGTCTTGGTGCATGACATGTTGGACAACTTGAAAGCGCGGCGGCGCGGCAGCGCGGAAGTGGTGGTGGCGCACCGGCAGCATGATTTAGTTGCGGCCTGCCAGGCGAAGCATTGGCGATGTGAGCTGCTGCCCAACGGGCATCTCAAGCTGGAACACCCAGGCGAGGACGCCACGCCTGTTTTAGAAATGTTGCGCGAGATCAAATTAGTGCCGCTGGAAATCATCCCAAGCCCGAACGTGCTCGAAGAAACTTTCATGCAAGCCCTGGAGACGTCGCATGCTTCATGAGGCGAGTTACCAGCATTGGATCGGCGCGCGAACGAGCATTTGGCGCCGGCGCGCCACCATCGCGAGCAACGGCCTGAAAGGCTGCCTGAAAAGCCGCTGGCTGCGGCGGGTTCTGGTGGGTTGCTGGGGCGCTGCGCTGGTTCAAGCGTCGGTTCTATTCTTCATCGGCCAATTGCTGGTCCCAGACAGCTTCGTCGCCCAAAGCCAGGAACATTTCAGTTCTCCAATGCAAGGGATTTTGCAGGGGCTCGTCTCCTGGCTCAAGGATCACCCGGAAGTTTCGGTCCGAGTCACGCAAGACTTTTTGTTTTACCAGCTGAGCGGGTTTTTGCTGTTGTTCACGATGCTGGCGATTGGCCTGGCGATTCCTCACTTGATCACGCGCGATCTCTCCAGCAAAGCGATCGTCATCTACTCGTCGAAGGCGATCAGCCGGTGGGATTACATCTTGGGGAAACTCGGAACCATGCTCGGCTTGCTCAGCCTGACCTGGCTTGGGCCGGTTTGCTTTGCCTGGCTGCTCGGGAATCTGCTCGCCCCGCACTGGAACTTTTTCTGGCATTCGCGCTTAGCTCTTATCCACGCGCTTGGGTTTGCAATGTGCGGCGCGGTGGTATTGAGCGCGATGGCGTTGGGCGTCTCGGCGATTTCCGGCCGTGAAAAAGTAACCGTGACCGCCTGGCTTGGCTTGTGGCTGCTCGGGCGGGTTTTCACTTCGGTCAGCCGCGAAGTGCTCGACAGTCCGGCGTTGCGCTGGCTGCAGCATTTGAGCACGACCTTCAACCTGGGCGAAATCAATTCGGCCATCTTCCGGCTTCGTGACGATTTGAAACTTGCGGAAGACAATATCCCGATGTTCGGAAACCTTCTCCGCGGGGTGACGCGCCAGACGATGGCGACGGTGGAGAACCCAGAGTTTTGGGGCGGCTTCGTGGGTCTTGCTGTCATGGCATCGTTGGCGGCGATTGTGGTGGCGTGGAGGGTCAAACCGGAATGAGTGGCGCGACCATCATCGAGGCCCGCGAGCTCAGCCGGTGGTACGGCATCGTGATGGGTTTGAACAATGTGAGCTTTGTCGTGGCGGCAGGCATCACCGGATTGGTCGGGCCGAATGGGGCGGGCAAGAGCACGTTAATGCAGATCATCACTGGCCAGCTGCAATCGAGCTCAGGCGTGCTGACTGTGCTTGGAGAACGGCCTTGGAACAATCCGCGGCTCTTGAAGCGAATCGGGTACTGCCCCGAGCATGAAGCCGTGCCGAACGACCTGCGCCCGCTCGAATGGCTCGAGGGCCTCGGCTTGCTCGCGGGGTTGCCGCCCGGGAAAGTTGCCGAACAGGGCGCCCAAATGTTGGAGCGGGTGAAATTGCCCCGCGAAGCGTGGGCTCGGCGGATGGGCCAATATTCGAAAGGGATGCGCCAGCGCGTGAAGCTTGCTCAAGCGTTGCTGCACCGACCGGACTTGCTTGTCCTGGATGAGCCGATGAATGGGCTCGATCCAATGGGCCGCCAGGAAATGGCCCAAATCATTCGCGAACTGGCGGCCGCCGGCACGAGCGTTTTGATCTCGAGCCACATTTTGGCCGAACTCGAAGCGCTCTGTCGCGATATCCTGATCGTGAATTGGGGTCGAATCATCGCGTCGGGAAGCCAGCTCGACATTCGGGCTGACCTAAAGGATTGGCCCGAGGAAATCGAGGTTCATTGCGACGCGCCGGAAACGTTAGCCCGCCGATTGTTCGATCGCGGGATGCTGCTGGGATTTGACCTTCAAGCGGAGAGCAGCAGCGTCACATTTCGAGTCAAGGACCCCCCTCTATTTTACCAGCAGTGGCTGGATCTGCTGTTGGAGAGCGGGGTGCGCGTTTATGCCATGCGCGGCCTGAACCGGTCGTTGAAACAGATTTACGAGAAGGTCACGTCGTAACCTTTCGAGCTGACCATATGTCAACCGAAACGCCACCGCTCGAAGTTCGCCCGGAAATCCGCCCGACATTTCATGGCGCGCTGGCGGGGGTTTGGTTGCTGACGTGGCGGCCCCGTTTAACGTGGCGGCACTCAGCAGGATTGCTTGCGACGATTTTAGCGATGCCGCTGCTTGCGTCGCTGGGCTGGTTCGCCCACGAGGAACAGGTCAGCCAATTCACGCATTGGGTGATCTTTTTCTATCTGCAACTAGCCCTGCCGCTCTATTGCCTGGCCGTCCTGGGCGACCTGATCCGGGGAGAACTGCAGACCAATACGCTGGTTTTCCTGGCCACCCGCCCGCTCAGCCGCGCCCGGCTGTTCCTCATAAAATTCGTCTGTGAATTGGTTTGGGTCCAATGCCTGGCGGCCACGAGCACCGGTTTGTTGTTGGGAATCGCGCTTGCTTTGGGCGTGAATGAATTGGCCTCGGCAGCCGCAAAGATCTTCGCCATCCAAATCGTGGCGGTGGCGGCCTACGGCGCATTGAGCGCGCTGCTGGGAATGCTCCATCGGCGCTTCCTGATCGTCGGCGCGATTTACGGGTTAGTGGTCGAGATCGGCATTGGACAAATACCTACGAACATTAACAATCTATCGATCAACCGGCACCTGCGCACGCTGATGGCAAATGCCAGCGGCTTTCAAAAGTGGCACGGCTGGTCATCGGAGGGCACATTCACGTCAGTGTTGATCCTGGCCGCCGCGGTAGTGATTCTGACGGGCTTGGCCGCTCTGCTGTTTACGTGGCGGGAGTACCATTACAACGAGGAAATGAACAAGTGAACCGGTTTTGTGCGCATGAACACGGGGAGAGAATCCTCGCAATGAAAATCTCGCGCACAACGCACAACGCACAACGCACAACGCACAACGCACAACGCACAACGCACAACGCTCAACGCACAACGCACAACGCTCAACGCACAACGCTCAACGCACAACGCTCAACGCACAACGCACAACGCTCAACGCACAACGCTCAACGCTCAACGCACAACGCTGAACACTCAACGCTCGACGCTCAACGGATTGTCCAGGAGAGGGCTAGGATGCAATGCCATTGAATTAGTAGATCTTTCTTCTTCCTCGCCCCCCGACTGAGCGGGGAAGGATCGAGGAGAGGGGAATCCCACGAAAATTGGCCTCCTCTCCCCAGCCCTCTCCTCCATCAGTGGCGGAGAGGGAGAAGACAACGTGCATTTCTTAATTCAATGGCAGTGGCGCTAAGTGAGGGGCTCTGGTTCATGGAGAGCTTCCATGCAACGGGGGCATGCATTGCGACCATGAACTTCGGCTCGTCAGTAGCCTCGCCCCACCGGAAGGAGCAAGTGCATGTCCGCTGGGGCGAGCCAGGCTCCGCCTGAAAACAGGCGCGGAGCGCCCTCGCGAGCCGCATAGAGAGGGTTAGGGTGCGCTGTCACCAATTTTATGAAATGCCAACAAATCTTCACACCGTCTGGCGAGGAGTCGGAAGAAGCCCCCAGTGGCAACGCCGTGTCCGCCTCGTCACCTCGGCGGCTACAACATTTGTCGTTGCTGCTGGTGGTTCTGGTGAGCTTCGGCTCTTCAGTGGCCGCACCCCGCGTGACGAACGAGGCGCAGCTCGGTGGAGGACCCGAGCGCGCGAGCCAAAGTTTGTGGAAAGCAGGCGTTGCCAAAGCGAACATCACACCGCAACAACCGATGTGGCTGGCTGGTTATGCCGGGCGCCAAAAACCTGCCGAGGGCAAGATCATGGAGCTTTGGATCAAGGTCCTGGCGCTCGAGGATACCAACGGCCATCGCGCGGTCATTCTAACCAGCGACACGCTCGGCATTCCCCGTTCGATTTACGAGCCGGTCTGCTCCGCCTTGAAAAAACGCTTCGGACTCGAACGCGACCAAATTCTGCTTTCCGCGTCGCACACGCATTGCGGTCCGGTCCTGCGAGGGGCGCTTTACGATATGTACCCGCTCGATCGGCGCCAGCGCGATCTGATTGAAAATTATTCGGCAGAACTCGAAGCGAAGATCGTCGAAACGACGGGCCGCGCGCTGGCGGATTTGGCGCCGGCTCGACTGGCTGGGGCCCAGGGCACGACTGGCTTTGCCGTGAACCGCCGAAACAATTCGGAGCCGAACGTTCCAAAGCTGATTGCCGCAGCTGCTCTGAAAGGGCCAGTCGATCACGACGTGCCCGTGCTCGCGGCAGCTCGGCCGGACGGAACTCTCAAAGCGGTTTTGTTTGGTTACGCATGTCACAATACCGTGATGGACTTTTATCAATGGTCCGGGGATTACGCCGGGTTCGCCCAATTGGCGCTCGAAAAGAGTCATCCGGAAGCGACCGCCATGTTTTTCATGGGGTGCGGGGCGGATCAAAATCCGCTGCCGCGCCGGCGCCTCGAGTTAGCGGAGCGGTACGGTCACATGCTCGCTGCCGCGGTCGAGGAAGCTTTGCTGAGCCCGCCGCGAGGGCTCGAACCGAAGCTGATCACGAAGATGGAAATGATTTCATTAAATCTGGGCGCAGCGCCAAACGAAGCGGATTTACAGAAGTTGAAAGATGATTCGAACGCAGCGACGCGGCGTTGGGCAACCCGCTTGATCGAGGAGTCGCAGGCAGGGAAACCGTTCATGCGAAGTTACCCTTACCCGCTTCAAGCCTGGCAGCTGGGCGATCAACTTTTGATCACGATGGGCGGCGAAACCGTCGTCGATTACGCGCTCAAATTCAAAAAGCAATTTGGCCCTCGCACGTGGGTCGCCGGCTATTGCAACGACGTGATGACGTACGTGCCTTCGTTGCGCGTGCTGAAGGAAGGCGGATACGAAGGCGGCGGGGCGATGATTGTGTATGGGTTGCCGGCGTTCCGCTGGGCGGACGATGTGGAAGATCGAATTAGCGCGACTGTCGTCGAGTTAGTCGATCAACTGCAAAAGAAAAGCGGATCGAGGAATTGAACCCCTCTCAAATCTGCGATGGGCTAGATTCCTTGAACCTCAAAAGTTATTGCATTTGAGTCAACTTCACCCTCACCGATTTCGGAGCATTCCGCCTCAAGGAATCTATCAGTGAGGCGCGGGCGGAAAACGGCGCTTGGAATCAGAGAGGACGATTTTTTGGTGAACTCGCCTGGTCTGAGGCGCGCCTCACTAAATCGTGTGTCCGAGCCCGGTGCTCGTGCAGGTCGGGTTTGAGCCGACCGGTTGCGGAGTGTAACCAAACCCGGCCGGTTCACTGGGCAGCGTATTTCCCTTCAGGTACGGCGCGATGTCCGAGTTGGCGACGGCCGCGCCTTGGGTTTTCCTACTCTCGAGAGCCCACTGTTCTTTGGCGCCGTCGATCTGGCGCAGGTTGTTGATGCAGGCATTTTGCTGAGCTTTGGTTCTGGCCTTGACGAAATTCGGAATCGCGACAGCCGCCAAAAGGCCAATAATGGCGACCACGATCATGATTTCGATTAGAGTGAAGCCGGCTTTACGGGGGATTTGAGCGCGCATAGGTTTTTACATCGCGGCGTGGACAAGCGAAGACACGGCATATTAGAAACAGTTCACAAAGTTGTCATCGCTGCTACGACGAAGAGTCAGAGCACGAAACCCGCCATTTTCAACGGACCCCATGAGCAAAGCATTCACCCGCGAATCCGACCGGCCGGAGGACGAATCGAGCTCGATCCGGCTGCGTCCAATTCTGCCACCGGGCGCAAAGAATTATTTAACTCAACGCGGGGCCGAGCAATTGCGGGAGGAACTGCGGCGCCGGCTGGAAATTGAACGACCCTCGCTGACCCGGTCACCCCAGCAGGACCAAGCTGGCCTGCACAGTTTGAACCAGCGAATCGCGCAACTCGAACAAAGCCTGGGCGCGGCCGTAATTGTGCCGGCCCCGCCGCCGCCGTGGGACCAGGTCCGGTTCGGCGCCACTGTGAGCGTGCGAAACCGGGACGCGATCGAAACCACCTATCGAATCGTTGGAATAGACGAGACGGACGCAGATCGCAATTGGGTGAGCTGGCTCTCCCCGATTGCCAAGGCGCTGCTCAATGCTCGCCTGGGCGAACGGATCCGGTTTCGTTTTCCCGCAGGCGAAGAAGAAATGGAAATCATAAAAATCAGTTATGATTGAACCGGGCCGCTTTTCTCTGGCGGAAGACGCAAAGTCGTGTTGATCTTCTTTGCGAACCAGCTGACCAGAACCTCCCAAATCCATTTTCCATGAAACCGATCATCTCCCGCCGCCAGTTTCTCACGGCCACAACCGGAGCCGCCGCCTTTCTTTGCAGGCCCGCATGCGCGGCCGCGCCGGAAAAATTCCGCACTCACATCCGCAAAGCGATGATCGTCGGCCAAGTGACCGAACCCGGTTTGCAGCCGCTGAAAGAAGCTAAATTCGACGGGGTCGAAACCACCTTCATCTGTCCGGAAGCAGAAGCGGCCAAAGGCCGCGCCGCGGCGGACCAGCTCGGCATGCGCATCCATTCCGTGCTGCGAGGGTGGATGGAATTCAACAGCGAAAACCGCGAGAAAGTCGAACAGTCCCTGGAACAAACCCGCAAAGCATTGCGAGCGGCCCAAGCGTACGGCGCAGATGCAATCCTTCTCGTGCCCTGCCGGGTGGGCAACATCGCGATGCCGGAGCCATGGCAGTTCAACATTGTTTTCGATGAGAAGACCGGCCACGTCACGCGCGTCGCTGATGGCGACAATCAAAAGTATCAGGCCTACATGGCCGCCCAGAATCGCGCGACGGATACGTCCAAAGCCGCGGTGGAAAAATTGATCCCGCTCGCGGAGGAGCTCAAAGTGGTGATCGCTCTCGAAAATGTCTGGAACAATCTTTGGGTGAGCCCGGCCCTCTTCCAGAATTTTGTCGGCTCATTCAAGAACCCATGGGTCAAAGCCTATTTCGATATTGGCAACCACGTGAAATACGTTCCGCCGCAAATCTGGATCAAAACGCTTGGGCTGCTCATCGCGAAATTGCACGTGAAAGATTTCAAGCTCGCTCCGGACGGACACGGCGGCCGCTTCGTTCATCCGCGTGATGGAAGCATTGACTGGCCCGCGGTTCGCCGGGCGCTGGATGAAATCGGCTATGATGGCTGGGCCACGATTGAGGATGGCGGACTTCCGCTTGCTGAGTTCAGCCGGCGTTTTGATTTGATCGAGGCGGGGCAATAACGCAGAGCCGTGCTATGCATTTCGCGAGAAGGGAATATATCCTCAGCGAATTCGATCAGTCACTCGCAGGCGATAGAAACGCTGGCTCGCGGCTGAGGTTACATCAGGAACCACGGCGTGAACCTCCTCCAGTTTTGCCGCGATGTTGGTGAGAACCATCCACGAAGGCGGCGGCAATGATGGCGCGAACTCCAAAGCGACCGCGTAACTTGCCGGAACAGTGAACCGGAGCTGGAGTTGATCACCCTGCCGTTCCACCGAATCGAAACTCAAAGCTTGTGCCGGATTCCCGAGGCGAAATTCAATCCGAAGTTCCGCCCGATTGGTCGCATCTTCACGCGCCCCAAACCGGCGGGCGGTTTGCAAAACGTTTTCGGACTCGGTCGCGAGGAGCCATCCGAAATTTTGAGCCGGACCGTCCACCCAGCTTTGGACATCAGCCACGAGATTGGAGGTCGAGCCGAATGTGTAAGGACCAAGGCCGGCCACTGATGTGGTCGAGCTCGGCGCTGTCGCATAATCCGCTCCAGCGCTTCCCCCGGGAGCTTGCCAGAGTGAATCCAGAAAAAGCCGGGCCACCCAACTGGCCTCGCCGGCTGAAGCCGCAGCGCTATCTTTGCTCCCTTCTCCCCACGCCGCGAGCACGCGATGAATTCCGAAGATCGAAGTTGCTCCGCCGCCGCCGGGAATATTCGTGACCTTCAGAACGAGCGTGACATTCGTGACGACTGCGTTCGTGGGCAGTTTCCCCGCAACATCAAACATGAGCAGCGCACGGCTTTTCTTTCCTTGCGCGGTGGTTCCAGCGCGCAGATCGATTGAAGCGCCAAAGTTATTGTCGGGACTGGTTTCGAAGAGAGTCGTATCCGCGATTGGAGTCAGAGAGACGGATAGCGGCGGCTCAGTTACCGTCAGCGTGGCCGGACCGGATGTAACCGATCCGGCCGAGTTGCTCACCACAACGCGGTAAGTGCCCTCGCTCGCTGGTTGCACGTTGGTCAGTGTGAGCGTTGCTGTGTTGGCCCCGGGCACGGGCGAACCATTCTTCAGCCACTGATACGACAGCGACCCCGAGCCGCTCGCTGTCACACTGAACGTTGTCGTCGCTCCGGCCATCACCGTCTGGCTTTGCGGATCACTCGTAATCGTTGGCGGAACCAGAACCGTTAACGTAGCGGCGCCAGACGTGACTGAGCCCGCGGAGTTGCTGACCACGACGCGGTAGGTTGCCTCGTCGGTTGTCTGAGCGCTGGCAATCGTGAGCGTTGATGAGTTGGCCCCGGGCACGGGCGAACCATTCTTCAGCCACTGATACGACAGCGGCGCGGAGCCGCTCGCTGTCACACTGAACGTTGCCGTCGCTCCGGCCATCACCGTCTGGCTTTGCGGATCACTCGTAATCGTTGGCGGAACCAGAACCGTTAACGTAGCGGCGCCAGACGTGACTGAGCCCGCGGAGTTGCTGACCACGACGCGG
>Ga0082335_1000827_pt1 | contig 72802 bp, 68 predicted proteins | sample Subgrocontami58m_FD_72375 | JGI IMG/M metagenome (GOLD analysis project Ga0082335, IMG submission 72375) | Subsurface groundwater microbial communities from S. Glens Falls, New York, USA - GMW37 contaminated, 5.8 m (SPADES assembly) (version 2) ... | reverse complement strand
GAAGTTCGTCGAACCGTACGTATACCACATCTTGTAAGTGCCGGCGTCTTCTATTACCGCCGCCGCACCAACATTGCTCTGCCCACCATTGTCAAATACACTGCTCGTCCCATTCGGAACAAAAGCAACGCCAGCCCGCACCGCACTGGCCGCGGGACTCAACGCCGGAAGCAGCCCGAAACAAAGCAGTGCCGCCAACCAACTATTAAGCAATGTTGTCCTGAGTTTCATACTAAATCCTCCCTATAGCCCCCAACGGTAATATTAGACACCCTGTCCAAAAGAAATATACAAACGACGGGAAATTTACCCCTGTATGCAAACGAAGCATGATTACTGGTAGCGAGCAGGTCTTTCATCATCAGACCAGCGATTAAGACAACCATAACGACGACACTAATTACGGCCGTAAACCCTAGCACGGTAATCATAGTAACCATAGTTATAGTAGTAATCATGATATGCTATGGTAGGCTATCACGAAACACTAACTTTGTCAATAGTAACGTAACTACGGAAAGCTGCTTTTGACCACAAACAAGCTCTTGCTAAATTTCTCAACTGGTAGTATAGTAATCTGGTTTAGCCAAGCCTCACCTGGCCATTTTGCCTGGCAACCGGATAAAATACTCAGGAATAGTAGACAGATTTGGCACCAGGTATCAGCATCAATAGCTTGTACTTCCCCACCGAGAGTAAGTGGAAGGGTAGTGGTATGGGCTTTACCGAAGGAGACGAGAGGATTTTTTTCACCCATCCGACCAGCGCCACTTTACTCCCGCTATTGACCGAATTGAGCCACCTCCTCGCTCAGCAACATGTTACGTCCTATCTTGTTGGCGGAGTTGTCCGCGATGCGCTGATTGGGCGCGCAACGGCTGATATTGATGTCGCCATCAGAGCAGATGCCCTGGAAATGACCAAAAAGATAGCGGCAACTCTTGGTGGTAGTTATGTCCACCTGGATAGAGTATATAATAAGGTAGGCCGGGTTGTGCTTTCCCCGCCGGAATCACCCTGGGGACAGTGGCAGATTGATTTCTCCACACTTGAGGGTGATATAGAGCAAGACCTGGCGCGACGCGATTTTACGATAGATGCCATGGCGGTTGACCTCATCCGCTTGGGCGACGAAAGCGCTGCAATTCAACTTATCGACCCTTTTCATGGTTATGACGACCTCCGCCAGCACCTGGTTCGGGTAGTAACGCCGGCGGCTTTTACCTCGGATGCGGCACGCCTGCTGCGAGCGGTGCGCCTGGCGGCTGAGCTTGGCTTTAGCATCGACAGGCAGACTGAAGCTCTGATTCAGCGTGATGCCAACCTCATCACCGGCGTTGCTGGTGAGCGGGTAAGAGAGGAGCTACTGCGCGTTTTGGTGGTCGCACGGGGCGGAGAACCTTTCGTCTACCTTGATAAGCTGGGACTACTTACTGAGATATTTCCGGAGCTGGCCGCCACCAGGGGTGTCGGGCAACCGAAAGAGCACTTCTGGAATGTTTTCGAGCACTCTCTCCGAACGGTAACGGCTATCGACTTTCTGCTCAGGCAGGGAGACTGGGAATTTGCCAGCGAGGAAGCGCTTGCCGCAGCCCCCTGGTCACCGGTGTTAGCCAAGCACTTTGAACAGGAAGTCAGTGATGGTAGTACCCGGCGGTCTCTGCTCAAGCTGGCGGCACTACTTCATGATGTCGCCAAACCGCAGAGCAAAACCATTGATGCTGAGGGCCGGATGCGCTTTTTAGGACATGCCTTAGAAGGGGCTGACATCGTTACCAGCAGGCTGGAAAAGCTCAGATTCAGCAATAAAGAAATCAGGCTGGTAGAGAACGAAGTCCGCTACCACATGCGTCCGGGACAGATGTACCAGGATGAACTACCCACCCGCCGGGCCATCTACCGCTACTTCCGCGATAATGAAGATGCCGGTATTGACACCCTTTTCCTCAATCTGGCTGACCACCTGGCGACACGCGGCCCGCACCTTGACCTTGCCCACTGGCAAAGTCATGCCCGGATGGTAGCATACGTACTTGCCCAGCATTCCCAGCAGGAAATTCGTCCCCCCAAACTGGTTGACGGATATGATATAATCAATATCTTCAGGCTGGAACCCGGAGCCAATATTGGTGAAATCCTGGAGGCCGTACGAGCAGCATACGCTTCAGGCGAGATAACAACAAGAGAGGAGGCGCTTGTCTTCATTGATGAATTGCTGAGCAACCAAGGAAAAAGACGAGACCAGGTTGTACCGGAGCAAAATTTATGAAAAGGAGTCGTGAATGGGTATAACACTATTTGAAGGCTTTCATGTAGCTACGACCTTCGAGAAATTCGCCCTCATCGCTGTACTGGTGATAGCCGTAATTGGCCTTTTGTACGCAGCCTTTCTTGCCCGCCAGATTCTTCGAGAGCCTCAAGGTAATGATAAGATGAAACACATTGCCGGGGCCATCCGGAGCGGCGGCAACGCCTATTTGAAAAAGCAGTTTCGCACCATAATCCTGCTCGTTTTTCTCCTTGCCGTGTTTATCTTCATCACCGGGCTTTTCTCGGTTGGTGAGAACCCACCCTGGCTCATTGCCACCGGCCGTACCCTCGGCTTCTTAATGGGCGCAGGCTTCTCGGCGCTTGTCGGCTATATCGGCATGAACATGGCAATGCAAGGCAATATCCGTGTTGCAGAGGCAGCCCGCCATGACTTCGTGCGGGCACTTAAAATCGCCTACAGGACGGGCACTATCACCGGCATGCTCACCGATGGTCTGGGCCTCCTTGGCGGGACTATCATCTTCCTTGTTTTCTTCAAGGACGCCGCATTAATCCTGGTCGGCTTCGGCTTCGGCGGCACGCTGATTGCCCTCTTCATGCGTGTTGGCGGCGGTATCTATACCAAGGCTGCTGATGTCGGTGCTGACCTGGTGGGTAAGGTGGAAAAGGGCATTCCCGAGGATGACCCCCGTAATGCCGCCGTAATTGCCGACCTGGTCGGCGATAATGTCGGTGACTGCGCCGGAATGGCCGCCGATATCTTCGAATCCTACGAAGTGACCATTGTTTCAGCCATGATACTCGGTCTTATCCTTGCCATCGGCACCGGAAACTTCTATTGGATTATCTTCCCGCTGCTTGTCCGCGCCACCGGCGTTTTCTCTTCTATCATTAGCACCTACACCGTCGGCTCACAGCAAAAGGGCACCGACGCGATGAAGGCAATCCACCGCGGCTATAATATCGCGGCAGTCATTTGTGTGGCGTCGTTCTTCCTGATTGCTCAGTTCTACGTAGGTGATTTAAGGTTCTTCTGGGCAACGGCAGTTGGGGTTGCTCTTGGTGTGGCTATCAACTACATTACTGATTACTACACCGCGACAGATAAGGCCCCCGTGAAGAATATTGCCAAGTCCAGCAAGACTGGCGCCGCCACTCTGCTCCTCAACGGCATCGGTGTCGGCTATGAGAGCGCTGTGGCATCGATTGTCGTTATCGCGCTTTCAATTATTGCCTCAGCCCTTATCTGGCACGCCGGCGGTCCCGGTGGTATCAATACCCTCGTCTATATCTTCTATGGAGTGGCGCTGTGCGGTATCGGCCAGTTGACTCTTACCGGCAACAATATCTCCATGGATGCCTTCGGTCCGGTTTCGGACAATGCCAACGGTATTGCCGAGATGGCGGGGCTGGAGCCTAAAGCTCGCCAGACCCTGGCCGACCTTGATGCCGTGGGAAACACCACCAAGGCTGTCACCAAGGGTGTAGCCATTGCCTCCGCTGTTCTGGCGGCCGTAGCCCTGTTCGCCTCCTTCTACAGTGAATACCAACTCACTACTATCAACCTTATCCAATGGCCCGTCTTCGTATCATTCTTGCTCGGCGGCTCAATTCCGTTCCTGTTCTCGTCAATGACAATTAACGCGGTCGGACGTGCCGCCTACTTTATCGTCAATGAGGTGCGCTGGCAGTTCGCCAACGTCAAGGGCGTCTGGGAAGGTACGGTTGACCCGGACTACGCCAAGGTGGTCGATATCTGCACCGGCGCCGCTCAGAAGGAGCTGCTGACACCGGCGCTCCTGGCCATCATCTCGCCCATCGTCATCGGCTTCCTCTTCGGGCTGGAAGCCCTGGCCGGCTTCCTGGCCGGTGTCATCCTCGTCGGCCAGTTGCTGGCCGTTTACATGTCTAACACCGGCGGCGCCTGGGACAACGCCAAGAAGACAATCGAGGATGGACTTTATGGTGGTAAGGGCTCCGAGGCTCACAAGGCGAGTGTGGTGGGCGATACTGTCGGTGACCCTCTCAAGGACACCGCTGGCCCCGCCCTGAACCCGCTAATCAAAGTCATCAACCTGGTCTCAGTTCTTGCCGCTTCGCTGATGGTAGTAAATGTCGCCGGTAAAATAAGTCCCCGGCCCTTCGATACCGTTTCCTTAATCGTCGTTGTCGTCGGTCTGGCGATAATCATCGGTGCGGTCTGGTACTCCAAGAAACAGGGTTCATTCGGGCGTGAGACCGAAGAATAAAAAAACTATTAGCCATTTTTGCAGGCAGATTTAAGTCTGACAAAACCTGATAAAGTAGAGAGAAAGTATGCCGAGAAGAAATACGCTGGTTTTCTTAATCGTGCTGGTGCTCTTCGTGCTGGCGGCGCTGGTGGTCCTGCCCATTAGTAAAGGAACACTGGGCCAAAAAGGAATACGGCTGGGGTTGGATTTACAGGGCGGCACCCGTATTATCTATACTGCCAACCTTGCCGGTATAGCCGCGAGTGATGTCACCAGCACGATGGATGGGACGATAGCCGTTCTAACCAACCGGATTAATCCCATGGGGGTAAGCGAGACCAGTATTCGTACCCTGGGCGAGAACCAAATTCTGGTCGAAATACCGGGGAAAAGCCTCACCGATAAAGAAAAGGAAGGACTTTCCCGTGTTGCCCTCCTTGAGTTTGGGGAGCTGACCACCGATAACGCCAGCGCCAGATGGGAGGATGAGCTGGGTAAATGGAAACCGGCTACCGGCACTATTGGTAGCGAGACGAAGGCACTAACCAGCCGCTACTTCAAGAATAATACCTTCGTCAGCCGGGACAATCTGAACCAGATACGGTTGGAATTCGAGTTTGACGCAGAAGGAAGCCAGTTGTTCGAGCAAATCACCACCCGGCTTTCTCCGGGGCGACAGCCACTGGGTATCTTTGAGGGTAATGAGCCACTCCGTGGAGAAGATAAGCGACCGGTGGCGCCAAACGTGATTGCGGTAATCACCAATCGCGGTGAAATAACCGGGTTAAGCCCGGGGGAGGCAACACGGCTCTCCCAGCAGTTAAATGCTGGCCGCTTACCGGTACCCCTGACGCTGGACCCCACTTCACTAGACATCCCGGCCTCGCTAGGACAGGACTTTTTTGCGAGGAGTCTCCGGGCCGGAATGCTGGGTATCCTGATGACGATGCTTTTCATGACTATCTACTATCGTATATCAGGGTTGATGGCCAGCCTGGCGCTAGCCTACTATGCCTTCATCACCCTGGCTATTTTCAAGCTGCTCGGGGTCACTCTGACGCTGGCAGGTATCGCTGGCTTCATCCTGTCAGTAGGCATGGCAATAGATGCCAACGTCCTCATCTTTGAACGCATGAAAGAGGAAATGTGGGCCGGACGAAGTCTGGGAGCGGCCATTGACGCCGGCTTCAACCGTGCCTGGCCAGCGATACTGGATAGTAACGTGACGACAGTACTGGCCGGGGCGATTCTCTACTGGCTGGGGAGCAGTAATATCATCGCCAGTGATGTCGCCAAGGGTTTCGCGGTGACACTCATGATAGGTGTGGCGGTAAGCATGTTTACCGCAATCACAGTGACCCGCACCTTCGTCCGTCCCTTCGTTGGTACCGTTTTAGGTCAGAATACATCCCTATTCGCCCCGTATCAGAGGAAGAAAAATGTTTGATATTATCGGGAAAAGGTTCTGGTATTTTTTGATTTCCGGGATAGTCATATTGTCCGGCATTATTGCACTTATCCTTTTCCGTCTTTCACCGGGGATTGATTTCAAGGGCGGTACCGAGCTTAATATTTCTTTTAAACAACCGGTAGCTACACAACAGGTGGTAGATGCTTTAGCCGGGTTGGGATATACCGGCTCCAGCACGGTGGTGATACACGGCCGCGGCAATGACTACACCATTGATTTGCCGGATATTACCCTGGATGCTAAACAGGCGGTGCTCACCGGCTTGACCACGACATTAGGCGAGTATACCAGCGGGCGCTTTCAATCAGTCGCCCCAAAAGCGGCATCTAACACGACCACTAATGCGACTATTGCCGTACTTATCTCAGCGTTTTTCATGCTGCTCTATATTAGCTGGGCATTCCACCGCATGCCCAATCCCTTCCGCTGGGGCGTCTGTGCCATCGCCTCGCTTGTTCATGATGTCCTGGTGGTTGTAGGCTCGTTTGCCATCTTCAGTGCCATCTTCGGCTGGCAGGTCGATTTGATGTTCATCGCCGCCGTGCTGACGGTCATCGGCTATAGCGTCAATGACACCATCGTTATCTTTGACAGGATACGTGAGAACGTGAGCCGGAATCCCGGTGTTGATTTTGAGATTGTCGTCAATAAGAGCCTGGTCGAGACTATGTCACGTACCCTCATCACCGGAGTAGGTACACTATTTACACTCATTGCACTCGTCATTATTGTCGGTGCTCCTATTCAGAACCTCATTATGGTGCTGCTCGTCGGCATTATTACCGGGACTTACAGTTCTATCGGCACGGCCGCATCTCTACTGGTGGTCTGGAAGAAAGGAGAATGGGGCCGGTTTTTGCACTGGTCACCTATGACCACCGCCAAAGCTAAAGAGGGGTGACGCTCGTGTTTTCTACGCCGAGTGGTGCCGCCAGACTTTTGCTTGCCACTGTCACCGTGCTCTTCGCACTCAAGATAGCGGTGGGCGTCATCACTGATAGTATCAGCATCTGGGCACAGGCAGTAGATAGCTCTCTTGATATTTTTGCGGTGGTTATCACCTTCCTCACGGTGGGCTTTGCCGCCAAGCCCGCTGACCTGGAGCATCCTTTTGGCCACGGTAAAGCGGAGGATGTCGCCGCCCTTATCCAGGCAGTGCTGCTGCTCGGCGCTGCCAGTGTCATCATCTACTCCGCCATCCGCCGCATCATCGCCGGTGAGGTCATCCAGCTTACCGAGGCTGGCATCGGTGTGATGCTGGTTGCTTTGATAACCAATCTCTTCTTATCTCGGCACCTGTTCCGGGTAGCCCGCCAAAGCGGCTCCGTCGTCCTGGAAGCCAACGCCAATAATATCCGCGGTGACGTTTATTCAACGGCCGGCGTGATGGCGGGACTGGTGATGGTACGCCTCACCGGGTTGACCATCTTTGACCCCATCCTTGCCCTGGCCGTATCACTGCTGATACTGAGAGCCACCTACAACGTGGGGCGCATGGCTTTTAGCGGGCTTATCGATGTCCGGTTACCGAAAGCGGAAGAGAGTTTAATAATCGATTGTATCAGGGAGCACACCACTCAGCTTGCCGGTTTCCACGAAATGCGTACCCGCAAGTCAGGTAGCCAGCGTTTTATCGACCTCCACCTCATGCTGCCAAAGAATGTCAGTATCGAAGAGGGGCACCGGATGTGCGACCACCTGGAGCTGGATATCAAAAGCCGGCTGTCTAATGCTAATATCACTATCCACGTCGAACCTTGCGAAACCGAGTGCGCCCATTGCTTCGTCGTCTACTGTAGCCTGCGTCACGCCAACAGCTAACTCATTCTCATTCTCCCTCTCCACCCATAGCTGACACCAACCTTCCACTATCACATCCGGTAAATAAGTGGCGATTGCTTGAGTTAACTTTCCTGATGGACTATACTGTTGGCTAAGTCTTGAGTCAGGGTGAGGTGCTGGGTAATGTCGCTGGACTTAACCAAAGTGGCCGGGCAAGTTGAAGGCATGGTCACCAGGCTAAAGGCGAGTGGTGAAGAAAGGCAACAACGCCTCGAACGTGCCCTCGATGTCCTCCATAATAGCTCCGCCAACCTTGAGTCTCTGCGACATAAGATTGCCTCCAGCAAGCCCACCTGGCTGGTAGCTGATTTAGTGGATGGGCTTGAGCAGCACTATCAGGCACCGACTCTGCCTGCCGAGTTCACCGTCATCGCCACCGATGGCTCTCATATTGATGTTGACCGTCATCGTTCCGCCAGGTGCTATTTGCTTAACATCGGCCGTGTCGTTCTTCACTACGGCGCCCAGCCTGAGGCCAGCCTCGATAGTCTTCCTCACCTCTATGCTGAAAATGAAGAGTTGGTGGTCAAGTCTGGCGAGAATGGGCGGGAGCAGCCGGTAGAAGGCACCCTTTTAGGTATCAAACGCAGCGTGGAAGAATGTAAACGGCTGGCCGAGCTGGCCACAGAACAAGGGGCTGGCAGTCCGACCCTGGCTATCCTTGACGGCACGCTTATTCTCTGGGGGCTGGAGGCCTATCCCGAGTTCGTCAGCCGAACACTGCTGGAAGAAGGCTTTCTGGTATATCTGGAGCAGATGAGAAAGATGAGCCAGGCTCGGCGGCTCGCCCTGGCCAGCTATATCAGCCTGCCCCGTAGTGCCGATGTCGCCAATACCTTGCGGGTGGCACTCTGCCCGCAGCAGATTGTGGATAGTGACCGCTATTGCCCGGAGTGCAAGACGCGGGATTGTGACGCCGTGGCTGGTGTTCAGGACCGGGAGATTTTCTGGAACCTGCTTGAGCCGGGAGAACGTTCAGCCCTCTTCATCACTCAATCCTCGGTAGTGGAGAAGCACTACGGAGAACACCGGGTCTATTTCTTCTACCTCCGCGTGGACGATGAGATTGCCCGGGTAGAGCTTCCGCAGTGGGTAGCCAAAGATGACCATTTGCTTGGTCTGGCCCATACCTTGATTTTAGACCAGTGCCGGCGCGGGCAGGGCTATCCGGTCGCCCTCGCCGAAGCCCACGAGCAGGCGGTGGTCAGAGAAGCCGATAGACAAAACTTCTGGCAACTGGTGGAGACATCCCTTCTGGGCGAGCACCTGCCCAGCCCTGTCTCTCACAAGAGTTTCAGCAAAAAGACGAGGTGGGTCTAGTGTCTCCCCCTTTGTAAAAGAGCCTGTCCCGTGCTTGACACGGGAGGGACTAAGGGGGATTTCAAATCCCTCTCAATCTCCCTTTAGGAAAGGGAGAGGTAAAATAAAAGGAATTTAGGAAGGAGGACAAAAATGTCAGAGACAAGACAGTTCAAATGCGGCGGGGCAGCTGGTGGTGCGGCAGGCGGAGTTATCTGGTTCATCGGCTGGCTATTTACTATCGGCTATCTTAACCTGGTATGGTGGAAAATCCTGCTTGGTATCATTATCTGGCCGTACTTTTTGGGCGTAGCGCTTAGATAAAATATGGTGATTTGATGACCTCACCCCTTTGTCCCCCTCTCCTGAAAAGGAGAGGGGGAAGAGAAGAAAAGAGGGCAATGCCCTCTTAAACTCCTATTCGGAGAAAAGTAGAGATTGTGAGTAGCGTAGCGTTTGAGCAATTCTTGGCAGAAATAAGTAAGTATCCATCAATGTGGGACTCTCTGGAAGTGAAAGCTGTCGGTGCAGCCAAAGGAGATTCGCTATATCTTCTTGCTCTCTCCTGTACACTCTCTGTGGCACTTTATCCGAGCCGGGAAGTACTTTTTGAGACGCCAGAGCTTGTTATGGTCAAAGAGGTTATGCCTTTGACTACATTACAGAGCATCCTAAACAGTTTGTCAACGGGGCTTGTGTTTGTATCGGATAAGTCGTTTGCGGCTAATGGCTTCACTTCTTTTGAGTGCAGAATGTGGAGTGGTGGCGGTCAGGGCTGGATTGACAGTAAATATCCATATATCTTGCTTCACTCTTCCGGAAAGTCGGTGGGAGAACTTGTTGACGAGGCTGCGATACATCGTAGCCTTGAGCATTGGGGTTATTGCTCCATTTGGGATGTAAGCCGGGAAAAAGTTGGATTCCCAGTGGGCGGAGCTTATGCAAGCAATGTCCGTTTCATAGCGCCCATCTATTTGGACGCCAATGCCGAGTTTGTAAACGACAATTTAAGGGTAGTTCTACGGTGCTGGGCTTCGCTAAGCGTTAGCGACCTATCTGCTAGCTACGAAGCGACGGTTGACTACATGGGGAAACGTGAGGTGAAGCGCGACAAGTTTGATTTTTCAGAAGCTTCGTGTATTAACGAAGAAGTAGGCTTTACGCTGGTAAAGGAGATAGACCTTCTTCCCCAGGTAGAATCGGTAGTTCTTTGGCTTTTTCACACTAGTCGTAGCGAGCCTCTTTATACCTTGCGAGTCTTAAAACCCGCTACAGTAACAACTAGTCCTGTGTTAGGTGCAGTCAAAGCGATCTTATCCAAGCGCAGAGATAATCAAATGGTTTACGCAGAAGAGATGCTTCGAGAGTCGTTAGGATTAACAGGTGAGATAAAAGATGCTGCGAGGTTCGAGACTGCCGTTCATACTCTGCTTTGCTGCCTTGGCTATAGTTGCGTTTTTACTGGCCGTGCATGGGGAACTCAGGGCGTCGATACACTAGCGTTCTCCCCCGGTTATGATAAAGTGCTCGCAATCAGTGTAACCATTACAAATAACATCGGAGAAAAGATCCGTACTATGCTGCCACAACTAGAAAATCTTAGAAAAGGTTTAGAGGGCATATCGATATCCCCAGTCATAATTGCGCCGGTAAGCCCTGATTGTGTAAAGCATAGCGATTTGGAAGACTTAGAATCACATAAAATAAAGCTTGTGCTTCTACCACAACTTGAACAGATACTTAACGTCATATCTACATTACCAATGTCGGAGGGCAGAAAACGGTGGGATTTGATAATCACGTCCAAAGAAGAGAGCCTATTATGATGATACGAATGTTGTGAGTCAAGATTAGCACATTTGCTCAACAAAGGAGGACACACATGGGAAGTAAAGGTAGAAAGAACGTCAAGAAGCCCAAGAAGGGGCAGGAAAAGAAACCGGCGGTAGAGGAAAAGAAGAAATAGAGCACAAAATCCCTCTCAATCTCCCTTTGTAAAGGGAGAGGTAAAAGAAAAGGGGATGGAGCTACCGGTGTAGTTTCTCCCACAGCTCCTTAACTTTGGCTTTCAGCTCATCAGGCCCAGCATCGTTATTGATGACGACATCGGCGTGCTTGACGCGCTCCTCGTTAGATAGCTGGGAGCGGATGCGCGCTTGGGTTTGCGCTTCGTTAAGCTGGCGTTGCTTCTTGAGACGCGCCATGACTGCCTGCTCGTCCGCTACTGCCACCCAGACCTGGTCTACCAGTGTATCCCAGCCGGCTTCAATCAGGATTGCCGCCTCAAGCACGACCACCTCCACCCCCTGCCGGCGGTATTCTTCAATACGGGCTTTCGCCATGTCATATATCCGGGGATGCATTATCCCGTTCAGCCGTGATAGCGACTGAGGGTCGCTGAAGACTATCTTGCCCAGTTCTTTGCGGTCAATCTCACCGCCGGGGGTAACAATCCCCCGTCCGAAGGTGGCCACCACGTCCTTCCATGCCGGAGTGCCAGGCTTGAAAGCTTCATGTCCCACCTTGTCGGCATCGATGAGCACCGCTCCCAGCTCACCAAGATACTGCGCCACGGTGCTCTTACCACTACCGATACCGCCAGTCAGACCGATAACTTTGGTCACATCAATTCTCCTTAAAATAAAGTCATTTGGGAACCCCTCACTCTTTATCTCTCTCCCCTTGGCAAGGGGAGAGAGATGAGGTTTTAGAGAGGGCTTCGCCCTCTCTAAGTCTTTCCCCCCCTTCCCTTAATGTAAGGGAAGGGGCTAGGGGATAGGTTATTAAATAGTCCCTTATATTTCCCTGGCCAGGGCCAACCCCCAGACTGAAGTCGCTCCGGCGGCTTTCAGGGCGGCAGCACCGGCATCAAGAGTCGCTCCGGAGGTAGCCACATCATCAATCAGTATCACCTTTTTATCACGCAGCCGGTCATCGATGCAGATAAAGGCGTTAGCGATATTACGACGACGCTCTGCCACCGACGATGTTCTGGCTTGCGGGAGAGCATAGCTCCTGCGGACGAGACTATCCGTCACCACCGGTAAATTCGCCAGCCTGCCCAATTCCCTGGCGAGCAGGTAGGACTGGTTATAGCCGCGCTCGCGCAATCGCTTCGGGTGCAGTGGTACCGGCACCAGAACCTCCCCGGGCACGGGATAAATATTCAGATAATCATTAACCAGTCGGGCCAGTGGGGCGGCGATAGCTCTCAGGTTGCGGTACTTCAGCTGATAGACCGCCTGGCGTAGGGCACCATCAAAACGGAACGGAGAACGTATTCCATCTACCTGGGCTTTCCAGCTAACACAACCCGGGCAAAGCTTGCCGCTGGCTTGAGGTCGACCACAAAGAGGACAGAGGGGAGGCATCACCAGCAGGAATGACTGGCGGCAGGAAGGGCAAATAAAATCTCCCCCCTTGCCACAGCCGACGCACCACCGCGGAAAAACAAGATTGAGAGCCTCTCCCCACAACCAGGCTAACCGGGGCAGCACCCTTACCATCGGTAACCAGTATCTTCAGGCGAGATTTAGCTACCCGGGCGCACGCGATTGTTATGTAAAACCCCGCTCATGATTGGCTCATCGAGATATACATCACCGTTCCTGATTTTCAGGTTGAAGCCGCACTCAGGATTAGTGCAAACCCACGCCTTGTAAGGAATACTCGCCCCCTGGCTACCGAAATCAGACAATGGGACCAGGTCTCCAGCCTTACACTTCTGACACTTGGGGAAACTAGCTTGTTCCACGAGGTCCACCTCCCAGCCAAAATTAAATTTTCCATTAGTATACACTACGAAACCACGGTTGACAATAGTTTTGTTGTGCAAATATTGAACACCATTTCTGACAAACCAACCCCCTCGCCCGTCAAAAGATGGGGAGAATATTAAAAGCACGCCTAACGCTCCTTTTCATTAAGTAATAGCTACTCCATTTAATTTCAAAACACCCTATTGTTTTTTAAAAATAGCTGTGCTATACTACACAACCGTTGCTGTGTAAAGCCGGGAGGTAACACTTGCTGGCAGATTATAGCTATATCGGGTTGTTTCTGGTTGTCGCCATCCTTTTCACGATTACTACCCTTGTTTTACCTATTACCCTTAGATTTCTCAAGGTGATTCCCAGCAAACCCAGTGCCGTGAAAGGCTCCATCTTTGAATGTGGCATGGTGACCATCGGCAAGACCTGGGTGCAGTTTAATTTCCGCTACTATTTCTACGCCCTTATCTTTCTGATTCTTGACGTACTGGTTGTTTTCCTGTATCCCTGGGCAGTGAATCTCAGGAAACTGGGCTATTCCGGCCTCATCGGGATACTTGTTCTCATTGCCATCGTTACTGTCGGCTACATCTATGCCTGGAAGAAGGACGCTCTGGAATGGAAATAGATACAACCCAAAAATATCTCTATACTGACAAGGACTGGGAGCAGGCAGAAGGGGCGACGATTGAGACGCTGAGAAAACTAAGCCAGCAGCCTATTCCCGACCCGGACAAGTGGCTGGATGAAGAAATCGCCCGCAGTACCCTGCTGACCACCGTCGATGCCGTGGTCGATTGGGCACGAAGCTCGTCATTGTGGCCGGTACTCTCCTTTCCCGCCTGTTGTGCCTTCGAGTTCATTGCCACGGCGGCATCCCGCTTCGATATCTCCCGTTTTGGCATGGAGATTATCCGTGCTTCACCCCGCCAGGCTGACCTGATGATTACCGCCGGAACCCTGACCTGGAAGATGGCACCCCAGATAAAACGAATCTACGAGCAGATGGCCGAACCCAAGTGGGTCATCGCCATGGGCGCCTGTGGCATCAGCGGTGGCATTTTCGCTTCGTCCTACAGCGTTGTCCCCGGCTATAACCGTATCGTTCCCGTTGATGTCTATGTTCCTGGCTGTCCCCCACGACCGGAGGCATTGCTGTATGGTATCAAAATGCTGCAAAAGAAAATCGGGAAAAGAAGCAGTATAGAAGGGTAAAGGCGAAATGACACAGACCCTTTCCGGTAAAGATATCGCGGCGAAACTGGAGACACAGTTCCCCGGTAGTATTCTCGAATCAAGTGAAGCCGGCATCCTGGTGAACAGCCAGACCCTGGTGAAACTGGCCGCCTACCTGAAAACGGCATCCGGATTTGAGCTTGATTACCTTAACTATGTTACCGCGGTTGATTATTACGACTACTTCGAGCTGGTTTACCTGTTTACCTCGCTCAAGCACAACCATAGCCTGGTGGTAAAAACCCGCTGTTATGGCCGGGAGAACCTCACCGTCCCTTCCCTGGTCAGCCTGTATCGAGGGGCTGATTACCAGGAGCGGGAAATAAACGACCTCTTGGGGATTAAATTTGAGGGACACCCGAACCTGAGGCCCATCTTCCTCTGGGAGGGATTTGAGGGGCACCCCTTACGTAAGGATTTTCTGGCATGACACTGAAGACGGAACCTTTTGTTCTTAATATCGGGCCGGCTCATCCCAGCACCCACGGTGTGTGCCGGCTGAAGGCACGCCTGGACGGGGAGGTAATTACCGACCTTGAGTGCGTTTTCGGCTATCTGCACCGCGGTATTGAGAAGCTGGCTGAGGAACGTACCTATACCGGTATTATCCCATTGACCGACCGCCTTGACTACCTGGCCGCAATGAGCAATAACCTGGCCTACTGCCTCTCTGTAGAAAAGCTGGCCGGTATCACCGTGCCGGAACGGGCACACTACCTGCGGGTGATTATGGCTGAGCTTCAGCGTATTGCCAGCCACTTAATCGCTGTTGGCGCTTTCTTAAACGATTGCGGCGCTTTCATGACACCCATCCTCTACATGCTCCGGGAAAGAGAGAAAATCCTCGACCTGTTTGAGATGGCCTCCGGGCAGCGGCTTACCTATAACTATATGCGGATAGGTGGTGTCAGCCAGGATGTTCCCGAGGAATTTCTACCGGCGCTAACCAAGTTCGTTGACGAGATGCCCGCCCACATCGACGAGTACGACCGGCTGCTGGCAGAGAATGAGATACTACTCGCCCGGGCTAAGGGTGTGGGCATTTTGCCCGCCGAGCTGGCAGTAAATATTTCCGCCGGCGGCCCGGTATTGAGAGCCAGCGGTGTCAGATGGGACATACGCAAGGCCGACCCGTATACCATTTACGACCGCTTTCAGTTTGATATTCCTACCGGGACGGTTGGAGATTGCTACGACCGCTACCGGGTAAGAGTCCTGGAGATGCGGCAGAGTATACGCATCCTTAAACAGGCATTAGAGCAAATACCTGCCGGCCCATCCCGCAGTGCGGTGCCCCAATTGGTTCGCCCGCCGGCAGGAGAAGCCTATGCCCGTATCGAGGCGCCCAAAGGTGAGCTTGGCTTCTACCTGGTATCAGATACTTCTATCGCTCCCTACCGCTGCCACATCCGGGCACCCAGCCTGATTAACCTCACTGCGCTCCGTGATATGATTGTCGGCTGGAAGATAGCTGATGCGATAATAATCTTCGGTAGTATCGATATCTGCATGGGTGAGGTCGATAGATAGGTGACGCTATTAAATCCGGTATTTCAGTTAGAGTCTAGCTGGAAAGCCCTGCCGCCGGACTGGCCGGGTGGGTTCTTCTGGCATTGGCTGGTATTTACCGTTATTATTCTCGCCTTTGTGCTCAGTGTCGTCATGGCCTTCATCTGGCTGGAACGAAGAGGTTTAGGACGGATACAAGCACGCCTGGGACCCAACCGGGTTGGTCCTTTCGGCCTGCTCCAACCGGTCGCTGATGCCGTCAAGGTGCTGCTCAAAGAGGATATTGTTCCCTTTGATGCGGACAAGATTGTGCACTGGCTGGCACCGGTGGTTGCCTTCACCCCGGTGATGATGATGTTCGCCGTCATCCCCTTCCAGAACGGGGCGCTGCTCGCCGACCTGAACATCGGTATCCTCTATTTCGTGGCGATTAGCTCAATCTCCACGGTAGGGATATTCATGGCCGGCTGGGGTTCAAGCAATAAATATAGCCTGCTCAGCGCCATGCGTGACGTGGCATCGGTGGTGAGCTATGAAATCCCGGTAGTGCTGGCCACGGCAGGGGTAGTCTTACTGGCAGGCTCTCTTTCCCTGAACCAGATTGTGTTAGCACAGAATATCCCCTTCATCTTGCTGCAGCCACTCGGCTTTCTCCTCTTCTTTATCGGTGCCTGTGCTGAGATTAACCGCGCCCCCTTCGACCTCCTGGAAGCAGATTCGGAGCTTACCGCCGGCTTCCACACGGAATACTCGGGCATGAAGTTCGCCCTTTTCTATCTCGTCGAATACGCTGAAGCCCTGGCGGTCTCCGCCATCATTGCCACCCTTTTCCTCGGCGGCTGGCGGGGGCCGTTCCTGCCACCATGGCTCTGGTTTCTCATCAAGATATTTGCCGTCTTTTTTGTCATCTTCTGGATACGAGGTACCGTACCCCGGGTCAGAATCGACCAGCTCATGGCACTGGCCTGGAAGTTCCTCTTACCGCTGGCTTTGTTGAATTTACTCATCACCGCGATCGAGGTGCTTATCTGGCCCGGGACTTTGCCCTGGCTATTGATATTTGTCAATATTGCTATCATGATTGTGCTGGTACTATTGTGGTCGAGATTCTTCAAGCTAGGATGGGGTAAAGTTGAAGTTTGAACGTTACGGGCTGGGTATCGCTAAAGGCCTGGCGATAACCTTTAGCTACCTGTTTCGCCGTCCGATTACGGTGCAATACCCGGAACAGCGGCTGAATACCTCGCGCCGGATTCGGGGCAACGAGCTGGTTTGGAGCCGGGAGAAGTGCACCGGGTGCGCTACCTGCGCCAAAGCCTGCCCCATCGGGGCGATTGACATCGTGACCGCACCGAATCTGGTGAACAACCGGTACGCCGTGGAGAAGTACCAGGTGGATACCGGCTATTGTATTCAGTGCGGCTTATGCGTTGAGGCCTGTCCCTTCGCTGCCCTCTTTATGGGCTATGATTATGAGCGAGCGAAGTACCGGCGCAATGAGCTGGTACAAAACAAGGAAGATATGATGCTGGAATCAGGGGAAAAGCATACCAGCGGCTACTTCTATCCCGAGCTGGCCGCCAAGCTACCCCGGCAGACTTTGCTCATCGATAGAATTACCGAAGACAGAACTACCGAGGGGAAATAATGGGCTTAGATATCGCTTTCTGGCTTCTGGCTGTCGTCGGCGTTCTCGCCGCCCTGGCGGTAGTCCTGCTGCGCAATGTTTTCCGGGCCGTTCTTTCCCTTATCTTCTGTTTCCTGACTATCGCCGGCATCTATATCACCCTCAGTGCCGACTTTCTGGCGGCAGTCCAGGTTCTTATCTATGTCGGCGGTATATCGGTACTGATTATTATGGCAGTCATGATGACCAAGGAAATGCCGCAGGGTAGCCCGTCCAACCGTTTGCGCCTGCCTGCTTTTATACTGGCGCTTGTCTTCTTCGGTATACTGGTGTTTACCGTGGTCAACACTCCGTGGTCGATATCGGCCTCACCGCCGCTGGCACCAACTACCGCCACCCTGGCCGACAAGCTTCTCGGTGAGGGCGGATTTCTCCTGCCCATGGAGATTGCCGCCGCCCTGCTGCTGGCGGCGATTCTGGGCGCCATCGTTCTGGTGAGGGAGAAGTAATGAGCAACATAGGCTTGGAGCACTACCTGATACTTTCTGCCATCCTCTTTGCCATCGGCCTGTACGGGGCTTTGGCGAAACGGAATGCCGTCGTTATCCTGATGTGTATTGAAATCATGCTCAATGCGGTCAATATCGCCCTGGTGGCTTTCTCAAGATTCGTGGTGCCAACGCTGCTGACGGGACAGGTCTTCGTCCTCTTTGTCATGGCCGTCGCTGCCGCCGAAGCCGCCGTGGGCCTGGCGATTATCATCGCCATTTACCGCAACCGTGAAACTATTGAGAGCACTGATATTAACCTGATGAAGTGGTAGACTATCCCCCGGTCAATAAAACGGGGCACAGGTAAGGTAAAACAGAAATAGATGTGGATAGAAGTCAAAAGGGCTAAAAACTTGATGATTGCCGAGATGTGGAAGGAGCTCTTCGAGGGGGAAGGGATACCGGCTCATATCCTGCCCGCCGGTGGTGAACCAATGGGGCAGGAGCTGGCCGCCTACCGCATCCTGGTACCCAAAGATAAAGAGCATGTCATCCAAGAGGTATTAAGGAAACTGTGATGCCATATCAACTAATCTGGCTCATTTTTCTATTGCCGATTTTCTCTTTCCTGGTGATATCTTTGTTCGTTAGACCCCTGGTCAAGCCGGCTTCCAGGGTAGCCGGTTATATTGCCATTGCTGCTATCGGCAGTGCCCTGGTTCTTGCTCTCTGGGTGCTGAAAACCGTCATCGCCGCACCGGAGCACACCATACCGGTACCTGATATCAGCTGGCTGGTTATCGGGAACGATTTGAACATCCATCTGGGGCTGATGGTTGACGCCCTGACCGCAGTCATGCTGGTGGTGGTCACCACCGTCAGCCTGATGGTGCAGATTTACTCGCTGGGCTATATGCAGCACGAGGTCCCTGATGCCAAGCCCGGCGACCGTGGTTATCACCGTTATTACGCCTGGATGTCGCTCTTTACCGCCTCAATGCTCGGGCTGGTCATGGCGGACAGCCTGCTCTTCATGTTCGTCTTCTGGGAGATGGTCGGCCTGTGCTCCTACCTGCTCATTGGTTTCTGGTTCCATCGTCCCTCCGCTGCCAACGCCGCTAAAAAAGCCTTTATCGTTACCCGCCTGGGTGATTTCGGCTTCCTGGCGGCGATTCTGTTGCTCTTTGCCAAAACGGGCACCTTTGATATCAGCGAGCTTCATGCGCTGGCGATAAGCGGGGCACTGGCAGGAGCCACTCTCACCTGGGCAGCAATCGGCATCTTCTCCGGGGCGATGGGCAAATCCGCCCAGTTCCCGCTCCACGTCTGGCTGCCCGATGCCATGGAAGGCCCGACTCCGGTGAGTGCCCTTATCCACGCCGCCACCATGGTCGCCGCCGGTGTCTTCCTGGTAGCCCGCACCCTGCCTCTTTTTGAGCATTCTGCCGCAGCTTTAACTACAGTTGCGGTCATCGGAGGCATTACCGCTATTTTCGCCGCTTCCATCGGTCTGGTAATGACTGACATCAAGCGCGTCATTGCCTATTCCACTATCAGCCAGCTTGGCTACATGATGCTCGGGTTAGCTACCGGCGGGGTAGCTATCGGCATCTTCCACCTGTTTAATCATGCCTTCTTCAAGGCTTTACTCTTCCTCGGTGCCGGTAGCGTCAATCACACCACCGGCACTTTTGACATGCGCCAGATGGGTGGTCTACGCAGGGTAATGCCCTGGACTTTCGCTACCTTCCTTGTCGCCGCCCTGAGCTTGGCCGGTATCTGGCCGCTCTCCGGTTTCTGGAGCAAGGATGAGATTCTGGCCAGTGCCCTGGAGAAGCAGCCGGTTTTGTTTGCCATGGCGATGATAACGGTATTCATGACCGCTTTTTATATCTTCCGGGTGCTTTTCCTGACCTTCGGCGGCGACTACCGCGGCAGCAGTGCCGGTAGTCATGGTCACGGTCAACACCACCTTCATGAGTCTCCAGTCGTGATGGTGGCGCCGATGGTCGTGCTGTCTGTCCTGGCAGTTGTCTCCGGTTTCTGGAATGTGGGCGGGCAGTTCAGCAGCCTGATGGGACATGGCGAAACCAAGGGTTTTGCTGAAGGACTCTTTGGCATCTTGACTCATCCTCTACCCTTGATTGCACTGGCAGTCGCCGTATTTGGCATATTTGTTGCCTATGCAATGTATAGTGCAAAATGGTTCTCTGCCGAGCGCATCGGCGCCACCTTCAAGCCTCTTTACACCCTTCTCTACCGCAAGTACTTCTTCGACGAGCTTTACGAGAATATCGTGGTGAAAAAGGCACTGATTGGCGGGCTTTTCGTAGGCGTGGAGCAGTTTGATAAGTACGGCGTGGACGGAGCCGTTAACGGGTTAGCCAAAGGGACAATGGCTGGCGGTAAAGCACTACGGCAGGTACAGACCGGACAACTGCAGCTTTACGGCCTGGCTTTTGGCATCGGCCTGCTGGCGATTATCGTAATTCTGTTTATTTTTGGGTAAGGTGATATGAGTTTTCCATATCTAACAACAATAATTTTTCTACCGGTAATCGGGGCGATTATCATTGCTCTCGTCTCTGCCAGCCGTCCCCGGTTGATTAAGTACATCGCCGCTATCTCCACCCTTATCCCGCTAATAATCTCTCTAATCGCCTTTGCCCGCTTCGACCGGTCGCTTTCGGCATTTCAGTTTGAAGAAAACCTGCCCTGGATTGCCACCATCAATGCCAACTACCATGTCGGTGTGGATGGTCTGAGCCTACCACTGGTCGTGCTGACCGCCTTCCTCGGCTTCATGGTGGTACTTATCTCCTGGAAGGAGCAGCTCAGAGTCCGTGAGCATTTCGCCTGGCTGCTACTGCTGGAGACAAGCATCCTGGGAGTATTCTCTTCCCTGGATTTACTGCTCTTCTTCATCTTCTGGGAGATTGAGGTCATCCCGATGTATTTCCTGATTTCCATCTGGGGTTCAGGGAGGAAAGAATACTCGGCGATTAAGTACGTGATATATACCCTCTCCGGTAGTGCCCTCATGCTGGCGGGTATTCTCAGTGTCTATTTCACTACCGGCAGCCTGAACATGGTGGAGCTTTCTCAGAAAGGGCTGGCCCTCATACAGACGGCGCTGCCCGCCGCTGCCATCTTCTTCCTGCTGCTTATCGGCTTCGCCGTCAAGCTGCCCGTCGTCCCGCTGCACACCTGGCTACCCGATGCTCATACCGATGCCCCCACCGCCGGCAGCGTCATGCTGGCGGGAGCGCTCATCAAGATGGGAGGCTACGGCATGATTCGGACGGTGAGTATCTTCCCGCAGGTGGCCAGGGACTACGCCCCCTTGCTGGTAACACTGGCAGCGATTAGCGTGCTCTACGGAGCTGCCGTGACGCTGCGACAGAACGACCTGAAGAGACTGATTGCCTATAGCAGCGTCAGCCACATGGGCTACGTGCTCCTCGGTGTCTTTGCCCTGGGGCAGGTGAGCCTCACCGGCGCGGTTCTGCAGATGGTCAGTCACGGCCTTATTACCGGCCTGCTCTTTGCCACCGCTGGCTTGACCATGCACAACGTCCATGAGCGCGACCTCAGAAAACTGGGCGGTCTGGCCCGGCAGATTCCCGTTATCGCCGTGGTCTTCTCTATTGCCGGGTTAGGTGGCCTGGGACTGCCGATGACCAGTGGCTTCGCCGCCGAGTTTCTCGTCTTTGTCGGCAGCTTTACCAGCACCACCGTCGCTGGTATCCAGGTATTCACTATCCTGGCGGTGCTGGGGGTAGTCTTCGCCGCCGGTTATATCCTGTGGCTGTTACAGCGGGTATTTTATGGGCCGGTACTGGCGCAATACGATGGGGTAGAGGATGCTGATGTCCGTGAACGCGTCTACCTGTTCGCCTTTGTGGTCTTAATTATCATTATTGGCGTCTACCCCGCCATTTTAACCGATATTATCAAGCTCGGTGCTGCGCCGATAGTGAGCCTGATTGGTAAGTAGTATTAAGCTCAATGAAAGAGCCGCAGATAATGATTGGCGTCGGAGCGGTAATTGAGGACAAGGCTGGCCGGATACTACTGGTAAAGCACCTGGCCGCCAGGGGTGGGTTCTGGCAGGGGAAGTGGATTTGCCCCGGCGGCAAACTGGAGCATGGTGAAACGATAGAGGCGGGCATTAAGAGAGAGGTAATGGAAGAGACGCAGCTTGAAATCGACCTGGTTAAACCTTTGCCCGCATTCGACCGTATTGTCCGTTCGAATGGCAGCGTCGCGCTACATGTTATCTATATTGATTATCTGGCCCGGGTGAAGAGAGGCAAGCTCGAACCGGGGAGCGATATCGGTGAAGCGATATGGGTTGAGAAAGAGCGTATCCCCGAAATATGGGAGGAGCTACACGACGATACCAAAAGGCTCCTCGACATAGCCGAGGTGGCTAATGCCAAAGGAGTTGGCTTTGCATCTTGAACTGTTCATACCGGAATTGAGTTTGCTCGTTTTTGCGATTGCCGTCATCCTGCTTGACCTCTTTATCCGGCGAAAGGGCTGGCTGGTCATCGTCAGCCTGGTTGGCCTGGTAGTGGCTGCTGGCTTCACCATCGGGATGTGGGGAGGCGGTACTCAAGCCATCTTCAACAACATGCTGGTAGTGGACAAATTCGCCCTCTTCTTCAAGCTCCTTTTCCTGGGCACGGCCGCACTGGTCATCCTGGCTTCGACGGATTATGTATTCCGGTTCAGGCATTTTCAGGGTGAGTATTACGCCCTGGTACTTCTCTCTGCCCTCGGCATGATGCTGATGGCAGCCACCACCGAGCTAATCTCCATTTACCTTGCCCTGGAGCTAACCAGTATCTCCCTGTACGTCCTGGTTGGCTTCCTCAAGGACTCCAAGTCAAGCGAGGCATCACTGAAATACCTCCTGCTGGGAGCGATCGCTTCGGCGCTGCTCCTCTACGGGATGGCACTGCTTTTTGGTATCACCGGCACGACACGGCTGGACGAGATTGCCCGGACAATCCAGGCGATGTCTCTGCCCACTCTTTTGTCCAATCCGGCGCTGGTTTTAAGCATGGTACTGCTCATCGCCGGCTTCGGCTTCAAGATAGCCGCGGTGCCCTTCCACATGTGGGTACCCAGTGTCTACGAAGGAGCACCGACACCGATAACCGCTTATCTTTCCGTGGGCAGTAAGGCCGCCGGTTTTGCCATCATCCTGCGTGTTTTCGCCTCGACCTTCAGCCTTCCGGTATGGCTGAGCCTCGATTGGGGTCTCGTCCTGGCGGTACTGGCCGCAATCGGCATGACCCTGGGCAATGTCACCGCCCTGCCGCAGACAAATATCAAGCGGATGCTGGGGTATTCCAGTATCGCCCAGGCCGGCTACCTCATCGTCGGGCTGGCCACCGCCGGGGTTTCTCCGGATACGGCGGTGATGGGACAGAGTGGGGTGCTCTTCTTCCTGGCCAGCTATACGGTGGCGAACCTGGGTGCTTTCATTGCCATCATCGCTATCTCCAACAAGCTTGATAGCGACCTCATTCAAGACTACTCCGGGGTAAGCAAGCGTGCCCCGTTACTGGCTCTAGCCCTGACATTATGCCTTATTTCTCTCATCGGCATGCCACCCGCCGCCGGCTTTATGGCCAAATTTTACATCTTCAACGGGGCAATGCAATCCGGCTTGCTGTGGCTGGTGATTATTGCGGTGGTTAATAGCGTCGTCTCCGCCTACTACTACCTGCGGGTAGTCAAGGTAATGTGGTTTGGTGAGACTGTCTCTACCGAAGCACTGCCCTCCTCGGGAGCCCTCCGTGTCGCCCTGGCTATCGCCTGCCTCGGTGTCCTGCTCCTCGGTATCATCCCCGGCACGATGATGAACCTGGCCCAGGCAGCAGCGAGAATCCTCGCCTCCGGCTAGGTTATTTCTTCCTGACCGGATACCTGATGAGAGTTTTGGCGATTTTTGCGTCAGGGCGGGTTAGATACTCTTCTTCGTGCATCCCGGCAATTTCGTAGCCACTATCGCTAATGAACTGATGCAGGCGTAGAATATTGGCGGTTTCCTGGTCATAAGCTCCCAGGTGCAGAATCTGGGCGACGGTACCATAGTCCCATGTCTCCAGACTCACTTCGATACCAGCCAGCTTCTGCGGCAGGGAAGCAGTATCATCAGGGACAGGTAGACCGACAATGAGAGTCCATTGCCCCTTCGGCACAAGGTGGGCATCAGGATAGCGGGCACGGAGCCCGCTGACCTTGAAAACAGGTAGTCCCCGTTTCTTGAGGTCAAACCGCAGCGTGTAGGCAGAACCATAGAGGGCAGGCATAATCTCAGGGAATACCTTATCCGGGGCACCTTTACCACGAACCACCGCCATCTTTAATGGTGGCATTTCCATGATTTGAGGCTCAGTCTGAGGCAGTTTCTTCGGCGCCATCGGCACACCTCCCATTTTAGAATTTCCCCCAGTATAACATGCCCGGAATCCCTGTCAACAGACTCCCGGCGGGCTGATTTCCCTCCCCCTGCGTGCCTCTGCTATAATGAGATGGTTAACTAACCTCTCACCCTTTATCCCTCTCCCCTTGCACAAAGGGAGAGGGAAGAGGTTTTAGAGAGGGACAAAGCCCCTCTCTTTTTCGCTCTCCCCTTTCCTTACAAGGAAAGGGGGTCAGGGGGATAGGTTTCTAAACGATCCCTATAATAGCTATAGATTATGGATATATTAGCCGGATTAAATCCGGCACAGAGGGAAGCCGCTGAAGCCATCAATGGCCCGGTGCTCATCCTGGCCGGTCCGGGGAGTGGTAAAACCCGGGTGATTACCCACCGGGTAGCCTACCTGATGCGGGTTTGCCGGATTACTCCCTACCACATCATGGCGGTGACTTTCACCAACAAGGCCGCCCGGGAAATGGTGGAGAGGCTGCAGCGACTGGTGGGGGACTCCGTCAAGGAGCTGACACTGGGCACCTTTCATGCCCTCTGTGCCCGCATCCTGCGCCGGGAGGGGCAGGCGATAAGCATCGACCCCCGTTTCGTCATCTACGATGATGACGACCAGGGGAAACTGCTCAAGCGGGCGATTCAAGAAGCGGGCTTCGATACCAAGCAATATACCCTGCCAGCGGTCGCTGCGGCCATTTCGGCGGCGAAGAGCCAGATGCTAACTCCCGCCGACTACGCCCGGCGCAGCCGGAGCTACTTTGATGAGGTAGTAGGACGGGTCTACGAGCGCTACCAGCAGCTACTGGCCGAGTGCCGGGCGGTCGACTTTGATGACCTGCTCCTGAAGACAGTCGAGCTATTCCGCCGGAACCCTGATATCCTTGCCCGCTACCAGTCCCGGTACGTGCACATCATGGTGGATGAGTTCCAGGATACCAACCTGGTGCAATACGAGCTAATCCGGCAACTGGGCGGCAAGTACCGTAACATCTGTGTCGTGGGCGACCCCGACCAATCCATCTACTCGTGGCGGTCGGCTGACCTGCGGAATATCCTCAATTTTGAGAAAGACTATCCCGAGGCGAAGGTGGTACTGCTCGAACAGAACTACCGCTCCACCAAGATGATTCTGGAAGTGGCGTCTAACGTCATCTCCGTCAACCAGCAACGCAAACCGAAGAACCTCTGGACGGAAAATGAGCCGGGCGAGGCCGTCTCCGTAGTAGAAACCTACAACGAACAGGAAGAATCCCAGTTTGTCGTCAGTGAAATCGAGCATCTCGTCAGTGAAGGTAAGGCCAGCCTGAGCGACTGTGCGGTGATGTTCCGCACCAATGCCCAATCCCGAGCCCTCGAAGAAGCCTTCATCCGCTACGGGACACCTTACAAACTGGTGGCCGGTACCCGCTTCTACGAGCGACGCGAGGTAAAGGATATTATTGCCTACCTGCGGCTCATCCAGAACCCGCAGGATAGCGTCAGCCTGATGCGGATAATCAATGCCCCCCAGCGTGGCATCGGTCAGCAAACCCAGCTTAAGCTCGCCAGCTGGGCCAAATCAATTGGCGTCTCGGCTTATGAAGCGCTGCCACTCGTTGCCAGGTCAGAGGCAAACGAGACAGCACCCTTCACTCCCCACCTGCGCCAGGTACTCGCTAAATTTGCCGGAATGATGGAGGAACTGACTACCGCCAGCCAACGGCTGAATCTGGTTGAGCTTTTTGACCTGGTCATCGAACGCTCCGGTTATCAGACCTACGTTAAGAGCGAGGCGGGCGGGGAAGAACGCTGGGAGAACATCCTGGAGCTGCGCACCGTCGCCGTGGCCTACGGTGACCTCAGACCACCGGAGGGTTTAGCCGCCTTTCTGGAGGGGGTAACTCTTGTCTCTGATGTTGACGGGCTGGAGGAAAGTACGGCCGCAGTTACTCTCATTACACTACACCAGGCCAAGGGGCTGGAGTTTCCGGTGGTCTTTATCGTCGGCATGGAAGAAGGCCTGCTGCCTCACTTTCGCTCCCTGGAAGACCCTACCCAGATGGAGGAGGAAAGGCGACTCTCCTATGTGGGCATTACCCGGGCTAAAAAGAGGGTTTATCTGACTCGTGCCTTCCGCCGCAATCTGATGGGACGCAGCATGGTCAGCCCGCCGTCCCGCTTCCTCAGTGATATACCGGCCCGCCTGATTAAAAACAGCCCGGCGTGGCAGGGTGAACAGAGACCGATGGCAGAAGCAATGTCTTCCTGGAACCGGCCGGCCTCTCCCCGGCCGGTCGACCTGACATTCAAAGCCGGCGACCACGTCCGTCACGTCCAGTTTGGCGAGGGCATCGTGGTGAGCTGCCAGCCGGTGCAGGACGACGCTGAGGTCGTGGTTGCCTTCAACCGGGTGGTGAAGAAGCTCCTCCTGAGCTTTGCCCGGCTGGAGAAGGTAGCTTGAAGCTCAGCCCGGGTGCCGCGGGAGACAAGTAACTACTTGGTCCTGAACTTCACCGAATATAATAGTGACACGGCACCAGCGACAAAAAAGACGACCGACATCGAGATATTACCCAGGTTCGGTAGCTCGATCATGAATGACATGGTGCCGAGGCCAAATGCCCACAAGATAAAGCCCATCTTGCTGTACTTGTCCTGGTTAGCCCGGGCGATCTCTTGCCGGTGGTACTCTTCTACCTTAGCGCTTAGATTGGACATTTCTTCTTCGATTGTCATCGTCTTGCCTCCTCTCTGGCGATAATATATCACAACATCCGGGCAAATAGAAGATGGGATTATTTAACCTCGCTCTCATTGCCACTCTTTTTCTTAAGGAGGGCCTTTGCCCCCTCTTATCTTTCCCATGGTTTGTTTCTTCTCAAATGGGATGAGATTTAAGAGAAGGGCGAAGCCCTTCTCTTCTCTATACTCCCCCTTCCCTTAGTCAGGGAAGGGGGCAAGGGGGATAGGTTACTAAAAACCTTAAGTAAGATAGAGATTGACAATTTACACGTAAACGTGTAGCATAAGCATAACATGCCAATTAAACTTTTAGACCCCCAGGTAGTGGCACGGATTGCTGCCGGCGAGGTAATTGAGCGGCCGGCCTCGGTAGTGAAGGAGCTGGTGGAGAACGCACTGGACGCCGGTGCCAGCCAGATTAGCGTTGAAGTCCGCGGCGGCGGGGTAAGCCTGCTCCGGGTGACGGATGACGGGGCGGGAATACCGGCCGCAGAGGTGGAGCTTGCCTTCCAGCGCCATGCCACCAGCAAGATAGTCAATTTTGACGACCTTGAGTCGATTACCACCCTCGGTTTTCGCGGTGAAGCCCTGCCCAGTATTGCTGCGGTCGCCCGGGTAGAGGTGCTTACCTGCGCCCGGGGGGAATCGGTCGGCAGCTATCTCAGCATGACGGACGGCATCAGCCCAAAACGCGGGAAGCAGGGACGCTCTACCGGTACGACCATCACCGTACATAACCTCTTTCAGAGCCTACCGGCACGGCTAAAGTTTCTCAAGTCGGCGGCCACCGAAAATAGTCACCTGGCTAGTGTCGTCAGCCAGTATGCCCTGGCATTCCCTGAAGTCAGGTTCAGCCTTTCGGTGGAAGGGCGGCCGGTATTGAACACGCCGGGTAACGGCCAGCTCAGCGATGCTGTCACCGAGGTCTACGGGCTGGACATCGCCCGCAATCTGCTGACGGTTGATAGCCGGCAAGGAGGTTGGGAGGGTGGGACGGCTTCGTTACTGATCACGGGTATGGTCGGCTCGCCGGCAGTGAGCCGTGCCAGCCGGGACTACCTTAGCTTCTTCGTCAATCGCCGCTGGATAAACAGTCGCTTGCTCGCCTGGGCCGTCGAAGAGGCCTATCACGGAATGCTGATGACCGGGAAACACCCGGTGGCGATTATCAATATTTCGGCACCGGTCGGGGAGCTTGATGTCAATGTCCATCCCGCCAAGACCGAGGTGAAATTCGTCAACGAGCACAGTGTTTTCAGCTCCGTCCAGAAAGCGGTGCGCCGGGCACTGATTGAAACGGCACCCGTCGCCAAGATTGAAGAGGTAGCGACCACCTACCGGGAGTCTGCCAGGAGCAGCCCGACCCTGTGGCCATCGGTCAGCACCAATGACCATTCTTCCTTGATGGCACCACCCGGACATACCCCCGTTTTCTCGCTACCGGCACTCAGGCTGCTGGGACAACTGGCCGCAAGCTACATCGTCGCCGAAGGGCCCGATGGTTTGTACCTCATCGACCAGCATGCTGCCCACGAGCGTATTCTCTTCGAGAAGTTCCAGCACCAGCTCTCCCGACAAGAGGTGGAGGTTCAGGGGCTGCTCGAACCGGTGACCCTTCAGGTCAACCCCGCGGAGGACGAGGTGCTGCAGACATACTACCCGCGGCTGGCCAAGTTTGGCTTCTATCTGGAGCCTTTTGGCGAGCGAACGTATCTGGTGCGGACGGTGCCACTCGGCCTGCATGATAAAGACTGGGGTGCTGTCCTTAAAGAGCTATGGGATGCTGCACCAGGCGGGAGCAAGGCGGACTGGACGGAAAAGCTGGCTATCTCGATTGCCTGCCATAGTGCGGTCAGAGCCGGGCAGGTACTGACTGATGACGAAATGCGTGAGCTGCTCAGGCAACTGGAGCAAGCAGCAGTACCCAACACCTGCCCCCACGGCCGACCCACGATGACCCACCTCAGCGCCGGGCAGTTGGAGCGGGAGTTCGGGCGAAGAGGATAAAGCCTATTCCTTCCTCAAAAAAACCGCCACATCCTTGACCTTGCCCACCCCCTTCAGCGAAGCCACCATTGCCAGCAGGACATTAGTGATGAACTCCCCCGGAAAAACACTCAGTGTTAACAGGCTACCGTTGACATAAAGAGAAAGCCTTTCTCTCCGGGGTTTGATAAAGCCCGCTTCGATAAGGTCAGCCAGCGCCTTCACCTCGTCCGGAGCGAACTGTCTGGCACTGGTCTCAAGGGGCTCATCGGTGACGATAGCAAAGAGCCTCTTGATATCAGCCAGCGGCGGGCCCGTCTCGCGACGATGCACCTCTATCTTGGGAGCATCGGCCTGCTTGAAACCTTCGGCCAGGATAATATCATAGTCTTCGCCAAAGAAGCGGGTGATTTCATCCAGGGTGGAATCAGCCGCTACCGGCTTGATGAGCACTATCCTCTCTGGGGAGCTGACGATAGTCGCCTCACTACCCGCCCGGATATGACGCCAGCTATCCGTGTCAGGCTGGTCTATGGTGATACCTCCGGCAGCGTGCTTGACGGTGGCCACCCGGTAGCCCCGACCTTTTAGCTCCCGCAGCAGCTTTTCAACAAGCGTTGTCTTGCCTGAATCTGAGTTACCCACAATAGAAACAATTGCCGGCATTTTATCCTCCTCCTTTCACGATTTCTTTACCTCGCTCACCAAATATCCCGGTACCGATTCTGACGATATTGGCACCCTCTGCTATCGCCAGCTGATAAGAATTAGACATCCCCATCGAAAGGTATTTCATCTCGACACCAGGCAGGTTCAGCCGCTTTATCCCGTCAAAGAGCTTCCGGGTAACGGCAAAATAGGGACGTATTCCCTCAGCATAGTTGCACTGTGGCCCGATGGTCATCAGCCCGACCACCCTGAGATTGGCGAGCGCGGTAATCTCTTTAACCAGCGGGACGACATCCTCGGGGAATACCCCTGATTTCTTTTGTTCCCGCCCGCTATTGACCTCAACCAACACTGGCATTATCTTACCTATCTGAGCACATCTCCGGTCAATCTCCCGAGCGATTTCCAGTGAATCAACCGTTTCTATCATATCAAATATCATCACCGCTTTTTTTACTTTGTTTTTTTGCAGATGGCCGATAAAGTGCCACTTTACTTTTTGGCCAACCAGGGTATAGGCTGCTTCCGCCTCCTGCACATAGTTTTGCCCGATCAGGTCAATGCCGCCCTCGATTGCTTCCCGGATTGCTTCCGGCGGGTGACCCTTAGCCACCGCCAACAATTGCACCCCGGGCGGCAGTTCGCTCAATATCCGGTTGACATTTCGCCTAATCATACTTGCTTGAATCAGGGAAGGATGAAGACACGGCTAATCTATTTTACCAATAAGCGGGGGCGATTTCCATGCCGGAACAAAACCAACAATTCCACCTTGACTATTGCCCCCGGATATATCAAAATTAGGCTAGCCAGTAATTTACACCCTAGCCAACTCTACCAAAGCAACTTCGGGGCGTAGCGCAGCCTGGTAGCGCACCTGAATGGGGTTCAGGTGGTCGGCGGTTCAAATCCGCCCGCCCCGACATTAGCACACCGATATAAAACCCCTGCCACCCTAAAGACAATAATGGCTTTTATCATTAGGTTGTGCGTTAGCAATGCTTGCATATGCATTCGCAGGTTGTCCATTATCGCCCATACCCCAATCCCTCTACCTTTCATAAGGACGGAGAGAGGACTTCCTTTAGAGCGCGTCGCTCCTCTCGTTCTATATTGCTTTTTCCCAGGTAGAGAGGAAGCCGGGAGAAAGATGACTAAATGACCCGTTGTTGTCCGATTGACACTAAGGCGATGGCTAACTTAAAATGACGGATATGGTCAGCATTGCTGAAGCCGCCAGGATACTGAAGGTCTCCCCGGACACCATCCGGAGACGCATTCGTAATGGTGAGCTGGAAGCCCAAAAATTAAAAACGGCGCGGGGTTCCCGGTGGCAGGTGAAACTAGCGCCGGATGCCCAGGCAGAGCCTATGCACGATGATGCAGCTCCTATGCAGCTTGAGTATATCAATGCATTACGTGCACAGATTCAGTTGTTGGAAGGCGAACTGGCTGCCCGGCGCATGGAGATACAGCAGCTGCACGCCCTGCTACACCAGAAGGCACTCCCGTCACCATCATGGTGGCAAAGACTATTCGGCAGGCATTGAATCAACCACCTTGATTTGACAAAGACCGGGACAAGAGCGTATCTTTTAGCTAATACCTAAGTGAGCTAAGTATTTACCACTCGCAGTAAATATCACTTAAGCAGCGAATAAGCAAGAAGGGGGGATAACAATATGACCGGCGGTTACATGGGTAAAATGCTCTTCGTTGACCTTACCAGGGATGAGCTGAAAGACGAGGTGCTGGATGACAGCTTCTGTCGCCAGTTTATCGGAGGCTACGGTATCGGCGCCAGGGTTCTTTTCAGCCAGCAAAAGGCGGGGGTCGATGCCCTGGGCCCCGATAACATTTTCGGCATTCTCACCGGTCCTCTGACCGGCACTCCTGCCCTTTCCGGGTCGAGGTTTACCATCGTCGGCAAATCACCTCTTACCGGTACCTGGGGAGACGCCAACTCCGGTGGGGATTTTGGCCCCAACCTCAAGTTCGCCGGATACGACGCCGTGTTTTTTAAAGGCATTTCGGCCAGGCCGGTCTATTTGTTTATTAACAATGGCCGGGCGGAGCTGAAAGATGCCAGGCACCTGTGGGGCAAAGATACCTTTGAGGTAGATGATATCATCCAGGGAGAGCTGGGTGAAAATGCCAAGATACTCTCTATCGGCCCTTCCGGCGAAAAGCTCTCTCTCATTTCATGCCCGATGAATAACAAGGGGCGGGCGCCGGGACGCTCCGGCCTGGGCGCAGTGATGGGCTCTAAAAAGCTTAAGGCAGTGGTTGTCACCGGCACCATGGAAGTGCCTCTTGCCGATAAAGCCAGGGCCAACGAGATTAGAAGGCAGGCACTGGGTCAGCTTGCCGAACCCTTTGCCAGCCTCTTTAGAAACACGGGCACCCCCGGCATTACCGCAGGCTCCGCACTGAGCGGCGATTCCCCGGTGAAGAACTGGGGAGGGGTAGGCATCGTTGACTTTCCCAATGTGGCACCTATCGGGGACGAAAGTGTGATGCCTCTGCAGCGACGAAAATACGCTTGCTGGCACTGTCCCCTGGGCTGCGGCGGGCACATGAAGGCCGGGAAAGAATATCCCTATCTGGAGGGCGCCCACAAGCCGGAATACGAAACGCTGGCGGCTTTTGGCACGATGTGCCTGAATAACAACGTCGAATCCATCATTATGGCCAACGATATTTGTAACCGGTACGGACTGGATACTATCTCGGCCGGCTGCACCATCGCCTTTGCCATCGAGTGCTATGAAAACGGCCTTATTACCAAACGGGATACTGATGGCATCGAGCTGACCTGGGGTAACCATGCTGCCATTGTGGCGATGACCGCCAGGCTGGCCAGGAGAGAAGGCTTCGGCAATATCCTTGCCGATGGCGTCAGGGTAGCGGCCGCAAAGATTGGCAAGGGCGCCGATAAGTACGCCATGGATATTCAGGGACAGGAAGTCCCCATGCATGACCCCAAGCTCAGTTTCCACCAGGCTACCACCTACCGGTTGGATGCCACCCCCGCCCGTCACACCCAGGGCGGCGAAGGGTTTGTGCCTGCCGGACTACCACTACCCGCCTTCGACCCTGCGTCCTTTACCGGCCGGGGAGAAGCCCATAAAATTGCCAGCAACTTCTTCCACACTGTCAATGCGGCGGGGATGTGTATGTTTATGTATATCTGTCTGCCGAACGCCAGCGTCTTCACCGATTTTATGAGTGCCGTCACCGGTTGGGATATGACGACGGATGAACTGCTTCAAACCGGAGAAAGAATCGCTAACCTCCGCCACGCTTTCAACCTGCGCGAGGGTTTGAATCCGCTCCAGTTCAGGGTGCCAGGGAGACTACTCGGCAAACCACCCCAGAAAGAGGGACCTTTGGCCGGAGTGAACGTTGACGAGGACACGATGGCAAAAGAATACCTGACTGCCATGGATTGGGATACCCGGACGACCAGGCCAAGCCGGAAAAAGCTTGAAGCGTTAGGACTGAAGGACGTCGCCGATGAGCTCTGGCGTTAGCCCGAGACTGGTAAAGGATGGATTTTAATGATGGAAGTAACGGAAATCCTTTCCCAGCTAATTAGGATTCCTTCGGTGAATCCCCCCGGTGGAGAAACCAAAGTAGCCCTGTTTCTGAAAAGCCTTTTCGACCAAGCCGGCATCAGCAATGAAATCATCGAACCGGCACCGGAGCGGGGTAGTTTTATTGCCACTATAGGTAGCGGGGAGAAATCGCTGCTGTTCCTCTCGCATGCTGATGTTGTTCCCGCCGCCCCAAGGTGGGACTTCGACCCTTTTGGCGGCGAGGTTAAGGGAGGAGTAGTCTACGGCCGGGGAGCCCTCGATTGCAAGGGCTGGGTCGCCGCTGAAGCCCGGGCGATACTGGAGCTATCCCGGCACCACCTCAATGGGAAACTCATCTTTGCTGCCACTGCCGATGAGGAAAACGGTGGTGCTTACGGGGTAAAATTCCTCACCGAGAATCATCCGGCCAAACTGAGGGCTGACTTCGCCATTAATGAAGGTGGTGAAGAGCCGGTAACGGAAGGGAAGCAGTGTATTGGGTTCATCCAGTCAGGGGAGAAAGGCCCCGTCTGGACCCGGCTGAAATTTCACGGCATCTCCAGTCATGGAGCAATACCGACTCTTGGCGACAATGCTGTCGTCAAAGCCTCCCAGGCGATAGTTCGCCTGGCCCAATACCGGAGCGAAGTTAAGCTTACTCCCGGGATGAAGAGCCTGCTTGACCATCTGAATAAGTCCACTCCCGGCAAAGGGATAACCGCAAGGAATGTAGATGCTTTTCTTGATTCATATCCTGACCGTACCACGGCAGAAACCATCCGGTCTTTAACCCGGATGACCGTTTCCCCTAATGAGATTCACGGCGGTAGCCGGACGAATATTGTTCCTGACAGCTGCGAAATCCAGGTAGATATTCGTGTTCTCCCCGGCCAGGACAAGCAATATGTGCTTAATATACTTCATTCCCTCCTGGGGGAGGAAGTGGATATCGAAATCCCCGCCTTAAATCCGGCTTCGTTCTCACCGACTGACTCAGCCCACTACCGGCTTATCGAGCGAGTGATGAAGGACAGCCTGGGGAAGATAGATTGTTTCCCATCGATGTCTGCCGGAGCTACCGATTCGCGCTTCCTCCGCGGCATTGGCATCCCCTGCTACGGCCCGGGCGTCGCCGCTACCGATTTCGACCCGGCCCGGCGCAGGACTGTCCACGGTAAGAACGAATCTACCGATATCAAAAGCCTCAACCTGAAGGTTGACTTCCTGTTAAAGCTGGCCCTGAGCTATCTCGGCGAAAAACCCTGAATTTCACCTCAGGTTTAACTAACAGTAACTTAGTAAAACAGATTAAATGAAAAGTGAGGGGGCTTATCGCCCCCTCACTTAATCTCTTCCCCGCCAGCAGGTTGAAACCGGTGTCAGTTTACTTCTTGAATTTATCGTCTCTGGCTTTAATGACTGCCTTGACTCCGCCTTCCTTCTCTGCCTTAGCTCTCGTTTCCTGCCACCTCTTTTCTTCATCACTGAGATGGGAAAGCTCGTGAGCTAAGAGGTGATACTGAAAGGCGTCTCTTTGCCCCATATAATCCCAGGCCTGGTTGATACTTTTCTTGGTCATTCTGATGGCAATAGGCTGGTTCTTGGCAATCTTGCGGACGAGCAGCATCGTCTCTTCTTCCAGCTTCTCCCGGGGAACCACCTTGCTGACCATGCCATACTCCTTGGCCTCTTTGGCGGGAAGGGGGTCGCCGGTCCAGATTACCTCTTTAGCCTTCCGAAAACCGAGGTTATAAGGCTCGACGAGAAGCTCAAAACCAGCATGTGCCCACCTGGTGAGCGGGTCGACAAACTGGGCATCCTCTGAGGCATAGATAATATCACACATCGAGGCATAAAGCAGTCCGGCGGCGATGCAGTTACCCTGCACCATAGCAATCGTCGGTTTACTCAAATCCCGTATTGCCAGAGCTTGGTTGATGGTGAAGTACTCGGTGTTCTTCAAGCGCTGTTCCATGCCGGTGAGCTTGGTATTTTTGACGGCTTTCAGTACCGGACCCTGGGCCGGTTCACCTTTACCGCTGAGGTCATAGCCGGCACAAAAGTCCTTACCCGCTCCGGCAAGAACAATCACCCTCACATCATCATTGAGGTCTGACTTCATGAAAGCATCTTGCAGCTCTTCAACGGTGAGGTTATCAATCGCATTGCGCTTTTCGGGTCGGTTCAGGGTAATTTTCACAATACCAGGTTCGATTTCCTCGCAGAGAATTTGTTTGTAACTCATGTTTCCTCCTTTTCGGCTCTTTAATTCTGACCAAAATCAGGTAGCCCCCATTCTAAGAGGTGCGGGATAACTTGTCAAACCGCTCATCAAACAGTAAATAGTCTCTGAATTTACTAATCCGGTGCTACCGAACCCGGCAACTAGGCAATCAGACGCCCATCTTTCAGCAGTGCTTTACCGTCGATTAGCACCGTTGGTTCCCGGAATATCATGTCCATGTGCATCGGGCTTTCTATCTTTCCGCCGAGACTCTTGCTATCCCCCATGGCAATATGGGCTGTTCCCCAGGCTTTCTTCGTTTCCCGCAGTGTAACACCGACACGCGCTTTGGGGTTGGTGCCGATGCCCAGCTCAGCAATGTTCCGGGCACTATCACCAATCGGCTCGATGAATTCAAGTAACTGGCGTGCTATCACGCCACCTTCAATACTGACCACTTTACCTTTGACCACTTTCAGGGAGATGGCTTCTTTGAGAAAGCCGATGTCCGCTTTCTCCATACTAAAGGGATTCACCAGGATACCATTAGCGCTGCCCTCAATCGGGGAAATGGCCGCCTCGCCATCAGGGAAAGCACAAAACTGGCCGGGTTGGTTCGCCACCCCAGCCAGCACTGCGGCCGACCGCCCCTCCAGGGAAAAGGTAATATCCGTACCGTCCTTGGTGGTTACCCGGGCCTGTTTACCTGCCGTCAGGATGGCGGACACTCGGTGAGAAAGCTCTCCTATCTTGCCGTAATCCGCCGTGGCACCACCGTGAACCATCATATCTTCATTGAAGCCCCACATGTCACAGACACGGGCTCCCTTCTTTATTGCCTGCCGGACTGTCTCGGTATGCACGATAGCGTAGCTTGCCTGGGCGATAACCACATCAGCGGCATGGATAGCAGCGACGGCTGAAGGCGGCGGGTCAATCCCACCTACCTCTTTGGGGATAATAGTGACAATTACCGGCTCAGCCCCGACGGCTTGCACCCAGGAGCCAAGAAGATGGGTAATATTCTGCGAACGGTCAGTATCAGTAAAGATACACACCTTCTCCCCCGGCTTAACGCCGAGAACCTGCTCTACAATCATCCTGGCAGTAGGTGCCATCGGCAACATCACTATACTCATTCTTCTCCTCCTCTAACTAACTGTGCATAGACGCATTAACTTTACTTACCCGTTAAGTATGGCGATGACCCTGGCCGGAGCACCGTCACAATGGAATATCTTTAGCGGCATCGCCATCATCTCAAACTCCAGGTCAGCAAAGGTTTCCAGATTCACCAGGTTCTCGATTAAGGGAATACCATGCTTCAAAAAGTAGCGGTGATTAGGCGAATCCCCCGGTGAGGCAATTGTGCCCGGTTTTGCCGCCTTCTCAATGGGATGGTCGAGGGCGAGAGCCTTTATTCCCTGGGCGACCAGCCAATGACTTGCCTCTTCGGCGAGAAAGGGATTTTCGGTATAGAAATTGGGCTGGAAGAGTGCCTTTTCCGCCCAACCGCTATGCGTTATCGCTATCTTGCCTTTCAGGTCAATCTTACCGGCTTTAGCCGCCGCCTGCACCTGGTCGACGGTTATCGCCGTATTCGCCCGGGCAACCTTCCTGAGGTCAAGCCTAACCGCTTTGCCCATCACTTTTTCCAGCGGTAGCTCATCCACTGTGATACCATCAGGGTCAAAATGGTAAGGGGCATCCACATGCGTGGCCACATGTATCGGCATACTGATTCTGGTATTGGAACGCCCGTTAATTTCATGCACATGAAAGCGCTCAAGACTTACCGTCGGAAAGGTGGGAACCACCGGAATCCTGGGGTCTCCCAGAGTGGCGGTAAGGTCAACAATTCGGCTCATCGTCAACTACCTCCTTTCCCTTGAGGACGGGCCAGATGGCGTTTTAACTTCTCCGGAGAGAAGAAGGGATGGATTCACCACTCCCGTCTCAGGGCATAATTTAGCATAAGCATCTGCATAGGCATCATAGGCTTCAGGTCGCCAGTCCCGCAGAAACTCATTGCGTCGCCTGGCCTCCGCCAGCTCCTCGAAATCAAGTTCAGCCGAGATTATCTGCTCACTTTCCGCATCAGCCTTAGCCAGAACATTCCCCAGGGGACCAATGATGAGACTACTGCCATAAAAAGGTGGAAAGCCCTCACGGTAGAAGGTTTCTTTACCAACACGATTGGCGGCAATGATAAAGACATTGTTCTCCAGAGCCTTGGTCCTCAAGCCGAACTCCCAAGATTCGCTCCGCCAGCCGGAGGACGTGGTGGGGACAAGCACCAGCTCCGCTCCTTTCACCGCCAGGCAGCGCCAGGACTCGGCGAAAGAACGGTCATAGCAGATAAGCATACCTGCCTTCGTTTGGTCGAGGGGGAAAACAGGAAAACCCAGGTTACCGGGACGGAAATAATACTTTTCATTGAGGTATCGCCCCCCGTAATTTACGAAAGGGCAATGCACCTTCCGGTATTTACCCAGCACCGTTCCCCCCGGCTCAATGAGAAAGGCACAGTTATAGTAGCTCCCGTCAGATGGGTCACTCTCGAAAATGCTACCGGAGATATAGGCATTCAATTGCCTTGCCATTTGTCCCAGAACATCAGTGGTCGGCCCGGGGATAGTCTCTGCCAGCTCGAACCGCTCTTGCGTCTCAGTTACGGCGAAGTAAGGTGTCGAAAACAGCTCCGGCAGGCAGATAACCCTCGGGCTGGTGCTGGAGCATGTGCCAAGAAGAGCCAGGGCATGAGCGACGTTTTCTTTCTTGTTCGCCGAAACGACCTTCAACTGAACTGCGGCAACTTTCAACCTATCGGCCATCAGCACCCCTCCCAGGTTAAACCCACCAGGTAGCTTGGCTACGGCGAGTATAATACCACAGCAGGCACAGAATGACAATAGAGAGGTTACGAAGGTAAAGTTCCCTTTTGGTTGAAAGTCGTAGAATAGAGAAAGGGGGTGAAACATGGCAATAGAGGAAACGGTCACTAAAACGATAACCTGCAAGAACTGTGGTTCGGAAGCCGTAGTTAAATTTGGCACTTACAAAGGCGTTCAACGCTATTGGTGCAAAGTCTGCAAACGCAAGTTCAAGGCGGGTGATACCCTGTTCCACATGAAGGTATCACCCGATTATATTAGCACAGCCTTGAGTATGTACTATTCAGGCTCAAGCATATCTGACATTCGTAACCACCTAAAACAAGAACACGGTTACTACCCGTCAAAGCATTATCGTCTTTGAGTGGGTAGATAAATATACCTCTCTAGCTGCCAAACAATTCCGAGATGTGCATCCGACAGTAGGTGACACATGGATTGCTGATGAGACGGTTTTGGAACTGGACAAGGGTATCAAGATTTGGTTTTGGGACATAATAGATTCTGATACCAGATTTTTGATAGCTTCAAGAGCATCTCTAACTCGTGGCACTCAGGACGCTAAACTACTTATGGAAGTTGCATATAAGCGTGCTGGCAAAGCCCCCAAAGTAGTCGTCACGGATAAGCTGCGTTCATACCTTGACGGCATAGAGCTAACCTTTGGCGCTGATACTGAGCATAGACTAGGGGGACCGTTCAAAGTCCTATCTAGTGGTGAAAGCACGTCACAGATAGAGCGCTTTCATGGCACTATTAAAGACAGAACAAAGGTCATGCGGTCATTCCGAAATATGGATACCCTGATTCAGTTCATGGATGGGTATTTAGTCTATTACAATTACTTCAAGCCTAATGAATCCTTGAAGGGTGTAACACCTGCGGAAGCTGCCAGGGTAAACTACCAGATTAAGAACTGGAAAGACCTTAGCCAACTTCCAGTCTCTAAACAGACAGAATTGGAAAGCCACAAACCTAAACTTACAAGAAGATTGCCAAGACTAACACCACGAAAACCACCACTCACGCCAAAGATGAGGAGGCTGCCGAATTGAAAAAAGATATATGGCGGGTTATGTTCTTAACAATAGGGATTCCTGTATCCCTCTTCCTATATACTCTAGCAGCCCTCATCGTTTTTATTGGCTTAAGTGTGAACTTAAATACCCAACGTATCCTTAAGGTCATCCCACAAAACAGGAACGGTCTTAATAATAAAAGTAACCATACTAGCAACGGCACTAATCCGAGATGGCCAGCTCAATACATTAAGTATGTGGTAAGACACTATTGTAAGGTCATTTGGGGGTGTGATTCCATAAGCGAAATTCTTGGTCACTTGGCTCAACGCAAAAACGACAGAAGAAATAAGAATGGTTTTCAGAATGTCACTAATCTCTCCCCAGTACCATTCAATGATAAATCGCTTGAAGGTATCCATGCCAAAACTGTATCACAAGCAGAAGAGACAAGTCAACCAAAAGGGAACGTTACCGTTACGAAAAACTGGATTTCGGGAAAGGTTCTTTAGCTCGCCACCTGGGTCATCTTCCGGGAAACCGGTGGCAACATCAAGATTAATATTGTTCCCAATGTGGTTAACCCGGCGATGATAAACCATACGGGGTGGTACACCCCGCGGGTATCAAAAACCCATCCCGCCATCGGGGCGCCGGCGCTGGAACCAATGGTGGTAAAAACAGCTATCATACCAAATATCGCTCCAAAGTGTTTGATGCCGAAATACTCTCGAAGCACCGGCACCCGGAGTGGCGTCGCCCCACCCGCACCAACACCGTAGATAACCGCAAAGAGTGCCACACCGGCGAAGGAACTGCCGTCGATAAGCCCGAAGATAACCAATCCGACAGTGGTTAATCCCATAGACAAAGCCATGACATATTTCTTGGGGAATATGTCCGCCAGAACCCCAAAAACCAGGCGGGCGCCCAAGCCAACCAGGGAAAAGATAGTGACCGCCAGAGCCGCCATTGACCTTCCCATGCCCAGGCTGGTCAAATACGGCATCTGGTGGAGGGCGACGGCATTCAACGCCGTCATTTGAAACATCGATGCTATCCCGATATACCAAAAAGCCGGCAATGTCAGGGCTTCCTTTACCCCGATGTTAAAATCAACGGGGCTGGAAGTTTTGACAATATCCTGTGCTCTGCCATCGGGCGAAAGACCATATTCTTCCGGTCGATTGCGGAAAAGCAAGGACAGCGGGATACCCAGTATCAATACGCCCACGGCCAGGTAAATCATGAAGGTTTGCCAGCCATAGGCATCAATCCCCTTGACTAAAAGAGGAGCGAAGAGACCGCCAATCGCCATACCCGTGGCCAGAATACCACTGGCCTTACCAATATTTTTCTTGAACCACCTGGCAATGACGGTCATTGGCACCATATTGATACTAATGGCACCACCCAAACCCGTAATCAGAAAGCAAACATAAAACATGGCCAGATTGGTCGCCTGGCTGATGCCGATTACCCCGATGGTAAAGATAACAATACCAACCAGCATCAGCCGCCGGGCTGGCCAGCGGTCAACCGCCAGCCCTATCAAAGGGTCCAGTGTCCCGGTTTCCAGGCCACGGAAAGACGACGCCAGTGAAACCTGAGCATAGCTCCAGCCAAACGTGGTGACGATGGGAGTCATAAAAGCAGTAAACCCATAAACGAACATGGCGCTGTTATAAGCGGTAAGCAGCAGGGAAGCGGCGACAATATACCATCCGAAGAAGATTTTTTTCATTGCCTGCCCTGGGGGGCACCTCCGGCGACGGAACAGGAGATTAGCCTGCCGAGAAAATTAATCTTGGTATCCGGTTAAGCTATCGTAAGTGCTTTTGTACGCCTGCCGTTGCATACCAGCCAGACACCAGCTAAAGCTCAGGTGATTATAGACTGCTTTGATGAGACAGGCAAGTACCAGTCTACGCAACCGGAGGACAATATCTAGTGTGAAAGAACGAGTGCACCGGCTGGACGGCTCTGAAAAAGATGGAATTGTTCCAGCAGGCAGGCATTAGCCGAGCCATCGCTGGTTCTGGCAACCAGTTCCAACTTCGGACCATGCTGATACCAATGACGCAAGGCTTCAGCAGTAGTCTCCGGTGCAGTATCAATCACATTGGTGCCGAAGCCCATTTCTGAACCTGCCCGGTCAACAGGCAAACGGGCGCGCCGCGGATAGATATGCATATGCCACCGGTAGTACTTACGCGCCTCTTCCATCCCCACAAAGCTGGCCATATGCACGGCGATATTGAGGTCAGTGACACCCCGGTAGAAAAACAGAGCAGGGAAGATACCCAGAACGGGCTGGATAATCCTTCTCCGGTCATCAGCCGTTGTCTGAACGATATTTGCGATATCTTCCTTGGGGAAGACCAGTATTTCATCAGGGCAGGTGGGGGCAAAGGCAGCGGAGATGAAGACATCATTATTGTGGATAACCCGTCGTCCATCTCTCAGCTCCTCTTGCTCCAGAAGGGTAAAGGGATTCCGCCCGAATTGCTCCCTGAGCTGACGACAACGCTGCATTTCATTTTGCAGGCTGGGATTAGGTACCTTGGTCACGCTTTTCCGCTGGGAGTGAGGGTGTTGCTGCGAAGCCCCGGCGAAGACACCCCAGTTGGTAAAATCCATAAAAGCGATAACCTCCGGGTCATCGGCACACATCATTGCCAGGTCAAAGGCGGATTCCATCATCCGCTCCAGGTCGTCGAAATACAGGTCGGAAAGAAGCAATTTATGCTGGGTGAAGGGGGGATAGATGGTTATCCAGTCGTATTTTTCCCAGGGATACCGGTTAGGCACTGATACCGCTCCACCGACATGCTCGATGCGCTCTTTCGGCGTTCGTTCCTTGTAGGCACAGAAGACACAGTTCTCTACAGGCTGCAAGCGCAAGTCAACTGAAATCCCGAGGCTTCGGCGGGCTCTTTCGAGAGAAACCTTGGCCACATTTCCGGAAAAAGGGTCAATCCTGGTAAGATAGTCCAGCTGCTCAGACTTGCCGCCAATGGTAAATGGTTCGGTGTGTCCTAAGTATTCTTCGAGCAATCTACCTCCAATCTCAACTTAGCAGCCGGGTCTGCCGGCTGAGTAGCACTTGCGGCTCCACCCCAAGAGCTTCGGCCAGCTTGCGTACGGTTCTGGGCATAGGCTTACTCTGACCGGTCTCGATACGATTAACGGTAGTCACGCTAAGCCTGGCCTGTGCGGCCAGCTCCCGCTGTGATAAAGCCCGTTGTTCTCTCAACCGGCGGAGGTTTACCTGCGTGATATCTATCGTAGATACTCCTCAAAAAGTTCTCTATTTATAGCATGTGTCATTGTCGTTGTCAAGTCGTCTCAGGCGCGTTATATCGGGTTTATTTTCTTCTTTCACCCTTATTTTTCTCGTTAAAATCCCTGTCTCTGGCCTAGCCGTTAGCCAGAGGTCATAGCAAGGATAAAAACACCCAGTAAACCGCCACGTTCATGAGTGTCAGTGGCACCCCCACTTTGATGAATTCAAAGAAGGTTACCGTTTCCCCTGATTTTTTCTCCGCATTCTGGATGATGATGACGTTGCTGGCGGCACCAAGGATGGAGAAATTGCCGGCAATCGTGCTACCTGCCGCCAGTGCGACCATTGCCGGTGTTGAAGCACCCATCTGCGTCAACATGGGTAAATACAGGGCAACAAGAGGGACATTTGAGATGAGCTGACTTAACAGGATACTCACCGTCAGGATGACGCCGAGCGAGGTAAGATTCAGGTGCAGACCATTTATCACCGACTGGAAAAAGCCGGCTTCCCAGACGCTTTCCATAAGAACAAACATGGCGGCAAAGAAAACAAGCGTCGTCCAGTCGATGCACCGGATGATGGCCAACCGTTTCGAGCTAAACAGAATAACCGGCAGGGCGGCGATAAGGGCGATATAGGTTAGCCTGAAGTCAACAACTAAACCGATAAATACGGTCACGATTCTGACCACAACCAGGAGAACCAGCAGCACCAGGGAAATCCTGGCCAGCCGGGCTAGTTTCTCATCCTTCATCGGCTCCGGCTGGTGCACAAGCGGCGGACACTTAAAATGCTTTCGGTAGACAATCCGCAGCAGGACATAGGTGAGGAGCAGGTTGAGGACGGTGGGGATAAATAAATACCGGAAGAAGGTGATAAAGGGATTCCTGATATTACCATTGATGGCAATTAGCAGATTCTGCGGATTGCCGATGGGACTCATCACACTACCGATGGTGACGGCAAAAGCCAGGGCAAGCAACAGCACCCGGGCGGGAACGCCATTTTTCCGGGCAAAGAGCAACACCACCGGAGTGCCGATAATTGCCACGGTGTCATTCATCAAAAATGCCGAAAGCACCCCCGTACCCAGGAGAATGAGAATTACCAGATGGTCTAAAGACCGGGTATGCCGAAAGAAGCGGTAAGCCAAATGAGAAAGGTAGCCGCTATCCTGAAGAGCCTGCCCGATGACAAAAGTACCAAACAGGAAAAGGATAACATCCAGGTTTATCGCTTTTAGCGCTGCGGCGGGAGAGATTTGCCCGGTAAACAGGACGGCTAAAGCGCCGAGCAGCATTATCTGCCATATCTGGAGCCTGATATTGCCTATCTGCCGGACCGCAATCAGCAAAAAGACAATCAGCAGGACCAGAATCGGAATCATCCGGTGAACCGTTTCAGGTAGCGAATCAAATCCGGGTCAAAGGGTGTCGCCACGGTGTACTTAGCCCGTACGGGCAGAGGCTGGACAGGAATAGGCAGGGTTACCAATGCCTGATTATAGGCAATATCAGCCAGATACTGCATATTTACCACATCCTCCAGGTTATAGCGCACCAGGGTATGAAGAGCAGCCTGGTTTCCCCGCTCGTATTCACGCCAGAGAAGCACCGCCAGAAAACCATCCACCCCCTGCAAAGCTCCCTCGCGCTCCAGCCCAAGCTGGCGCTCGATTGATTTCAAGCCGCCCCGGTAACCCAGCTTCTTGAGGACATAGTAGAGGTCAATATCAGCAATATGGTCCGGTAGCTCGCCAAAAGTACGGCGCAGGAAGGGAAGGTCAAACCGTTTACCATTGAAAGTAACCAGCAGTGAATACTTCTTTAACTCAAGAGGAAACTCCTCCAGATTAATGCCCCTGATGAAGACTTTGGTGCTTTTACCATCAAAGAGGCCGATAACCGTAATCACGTCAGTACCGTGGTAAAGTCCGGTAGTTTCGATATCAACAAAAGCAACCCTGTCCCCAAACTCAGGGTAGGCTCGCCACATCTCCGCCGGCGGTAATCTCTCTTCAAAATAGCGAGCGTCCCTGCCCTCAAGAGCCTTTACCGATGCCTCAAGATATGGTGCCAGCGTACCACGAATGTATCCTGAAAGTGGCCTGGTTTCAACATGACAAAGGCAATCTTTCCAGGATAAAAGACCTTGAGCCCATAGCCGGCGCTCGGTAATCTGCCCGACCCCGGGCACATGCAAAAAGGTGTGCCTTAACAATACTCTTCTTCCCTTCCTTTTCCAACCCGTTTCACCAGTTTAATTCCTCGATTGCGAGCGTTACTGGGACTTCTGAAATGTTGAGTAAAACTCTTTGTTTCTTTGTTATAGTATAGCAAAAATAAGATTGGAGCTGTGGAATAGAGGTTGCTACCAATTGATCCGGAGAAAGGCTGGAAAGCGTGACGATAGTAAATGGTATCACTGCTACTGGCAGTCAGTGAAAGAACCCGATGATGCCAGATTTGCCAGTGAATGTATTTTATGGTATTATAATATGGGGTTTGTTTCAAATATCGGGAGGAGGATAGAGATGAGAAACTCATGGCTGGTCAAACTTGTGGTGGCAGCAGGGCTGGTCACCACGCTCACCCTGGCCGGTTGTGCCAAGGCGACACCCACACCTACACCCGCTCCTACACCCACGCCTACACCTACACCCGCTCCGACACCTAAACCCACACCTACGCCTGCACCCGCTCCGGTACCGAAGGGGCCATTCGGTGAATTGAGAATGGCCGTCGGCGTGATTGGCCTGGAAAGGCTCGACCCCGGGCTGGGCACGCTCGCGACTATCGGCACACAGGTACTACCTTTTATGGACCCATTCTTCTGGAACGACCGGGCTGACCAGCCACTCAAGGCGGGTATTGTCGAAAAATGGGAAATAGCCAAAGACGGCCTCTCCTGGACTTACACGGCTCGCAGGGGAGTTAAGTTTCACAACGGCGATGACGTCACCGGGAAAGACCTCAAGTTCAGCATCGAAAGACAGATGCAAAAGGATGCCTACAGCTCCGATATGAGGCTTTATGTCGACCATGTCGAACTGGTTGACGATTATACTATCCGTGTCTTCACCAAGGGCGTGCTTCCCTTCTTCCCCTATTCCAGCCACCAGGCGGCAATTCCCAGCATAGTAATGCCCAAAGACTACATTGAAAAAAATGGGATGCCGTACTTCGAACGTAACCCCATCGGCAGTGGCCCCTTCCGTTTCGTCCGCTATGTTGCCAGCGATTTTCTACAGTACGAGGCACTGGACCAGCACTGGCGGCAGGTACCCGCATTCAAGACGCTGACGGTGATACTGGTACCCGATGAGACTACCCGCGTGGCCATGATAAAGACGGGCGCCGCCGATACTATCGACGTCGGCCTGGATGTTGGCGTGGACATGGAGAAGAATGGCTACAGAACCTTTGAAAACAGTATCGTCTCCGTCCTGGTTGAATTTTTTGGAGCCTACGACCCACGAGGCGCCGGCAAGCCGCTCAGTAATATCAAAGTACGGCAGGCGCTTATCCGCGCCATCGATGCCGAGGCGATGCGGAAGGACTTCTTCATGGGCAAGGCTAAACTGCCACTCCCGGCGCCTATCTACGAAGGCACCACCGATGTTGATATTGAGTTCTGGAGAGACTACGTCGCCAAGGCCTGGCACTATGACCCGGTTGAGGCCAAGCAGCTACTCAAGGAAGCCGGTTATCCCGATGGTTTTACCGGCATGAAACTCCATACCTTCCCTGCCCCGGGGATTCCCTGGCTACCCAAGATGGCGGAGATAATCGACGGCTACTGGAGAAAGATTGGAGTGACTGCAACGATTACCCCGATTGACTTCGCTAACTATACCGCCTGGCGCCGCGGGCCGGCTGACCCTCTGGTTGGGAACGCCAATACCTATCGCGTGCCGCAGCTTGGCATACCCATCGGGCCGCTACAGGCGAGACTCTGGCAAAGTGGTGGCACCACCACCTTAATCGCACCCGGAGCTATGCCTGAGGTGGATAAGCTCGTCAATGATGCCCTCAGCGAGTTAGACGAAACCAAGAGACGGGAGATGGTGGCCAAGATAATCAAGGCGGGGGTTGATAGCTACACCTCAATTCAGATTGGTCTTGTCCCGGGAATAAGCGTTTTAGGACCCGGTATTGATATCGGCTTCCTTACCCCGTTACCCTCACCTTATATGCCAACCTATGCCGCCGGATATACACACGGGAAATAGAGCTAGAAAATCCAGCGAGATAAAAAAAGAGGCGGCCAGTAAGGCCGCCTCTTTTTTTATCTTCTGCAATCTCTTCTGGAGCTATACCCTCTCCACGACAACACAGATACCCAGGCCACCACCCCCGCAGATGGTCAGTAGCCCGTATCTGGCGTTGCGCCGGGACATCTCATTAACCAGTGTGACCAGACGCATTGTCCCGGTCGCCCCGATAGGATGCCCCAGGGAAATCCCGGAGCCATTAACATTTACCTTGTTGTCCCGCTCTTCCGTGCTGAGACCCATAAGCTTGGCATCTGCCAGTGTTTGAGCAGCAAAAGCTTCCTGTATCTCAATAAGCTCAATCTTGTCTATCGTCAGCCCGGCTTTCTTCAGTGCCTTGTTCACCGCCGCGGGTACGGCCGGGTAGGTAAGGGTCGGGTCAGCACCAGCCGAAGCGAAAGCCCGGATGTAAGCCAGTGGTTTGATGTTACGCTCCCTGGCTTTCGCCGGGGTCATCAAGACGATGGCCGCCGCTCCATCATTCTCACTTGAGGAGTTACCGGCGGTACACACCCCACCCGGATAGACCGTACGCAGCTTGGCCAACACTTCTAAAGAGGTATCACGGCGAGGCCCCTCATCAACATCACGGTTGACCTCCTTACCTCCCTCCGTCACCGTAACCGGGACAATCTCCTGCTTAAACTTGCCCGAATCGGTCGCCGCCACTGCTCGCTGGTGAGAGCGCAATGACCACCGGTCAGCCTCTTCACGGCTAATTCCCTCGTGCTTGGCAGCGGCTTCAGCCCAGGTCATCATTGAGTTTAGCTCACCAAACCGGCTTATCGGCTGGCTCATTGGCCGGGCGCGCTGTATCCTATCATAAAGGGGTATCCCCCACAGGGATAAACTGCCGTGGTTCCTGGGGAAAAAGCCCCATTTGGGGTCCGTCTTCCCGCCAAGTCCCCACTTCATCTGCTCACCGGGGATAAACAGCTCGGCACGGCTCATACTATCCGCCCCCCCGACAACCACAATCCCGGCATCGCCGGTCTGGATTTCCATCGCTCCGCACCAGACGGACTGCACGCCGGAGCAGCAGCGCATATCAAGGGTAAAGCCGGGCACCTCCACCGGCCAGCCTGCCTCAAGAAGAGCCATCCGGGACAGATTGGCCGCCTCACCACCCATATAAGCCTGCCCCAGAATCACATTCTCCACGTCCTCCGCCTTCACATTGGCTCTCTTTATCGCCTCATTGAGAGCCAGGGCAGCCAGTTTCTCCACCGGAATCTCGCGCAGCATACCGCAATAAGCCCCGATGGGGGAACGGACGCCGCTGGCAATGACAACCTCGTTCATCTCGTCTTCCTCCTTAACTCTATTGGCTCTCCAACCCGAAGTAGGCATAGTAGCCACCTTTACTGCCCGGTTTCTTCCCCAGGTAACCCGCCACGACCAGCTGCTTTAACAGCAATGGTGGTGCCCACCTGGGGTCACCGGTAGCCTGATATAAAGCTTTCAAGTTATTCAGACGAACATCTAAACCAACGAGGTCACAGGTCTCAAAGGGGCCCATCCTGTGCCCGTAGAACAGTTTGGCGCCGGTATCAATATCCTTTACTGAAGCCACCCCTTCTTCCAGCATCTTGCTGGCTTCGATATAAAGGGAAGCACCAAGACGGGTACTGGCAAAACCAGGCGAATCCCTGACCACCACCGGGGTTTTCCCCAGCTTACCGGCCAGGCCCTTGACCAGCGCTACCGTATCATCGGAGGTCAAGACCCCCCTCACAATTTCGAGAGGAAGCATCAACGCCACCGGATTTGAGAAATGAGCACCCACAACCTTATCCGGTCTATCCGTCGCCGAGGCTATCTCGGTAATGCTCAATGTTGACGTATTGGAAGCTAAGACCGCATCCTTCTTGACCAGACCAGCAACCTCTTTGAAAAGCGTCTTTTTTAGCTCCATGCTTTCGAAAACAGCCTCGATAACAAGGTCAGCCTGGCTGACGGCGGCGGCGATATTAGCCGTGGTCTTAATCCGGCCGAGAATGGCTTCCAGCTCACCTGCCGTCATCTTCCCTCTATCAACAAAGAACTTCTGCAGATTATTGCGCTGGATTTCCCACCCTCTGCGGGCAAACTCTTCCGTGGTATCAGTCATTATCACCTGGTAACCGCCCAGGCGTGACAGCAGCTCCGCTATCCCACTCCCCATCGTCCCGGCACCAAGCACCGCCACCGTCTTTACATCCTCAATCTTCATCGCCACTCCTCGGCTTTCCTCTTTCATCGACGCTAAAGAGAGTTGATAATCCGGTCTCTAAAAGCGTCCCTGGGGCGATTCGAACGCCCGACCAACTGCTTAGAAGGCAGATGCTCTATCCAACTGAGCTACAGGGACACGAAGCTAAATGCAGGGTAGAAACCATAGCATCACTTTGCATCCTCATTATATGGCGGTAAACTCCCCTTGTAAAGGTAGACTGGTGCCCCCGGTGTTTAGCCGGTAACCAAAACCTGACTTAAAATGTCATAACTCTGTTATTTTTCGATTTTCAATTTTATGACTATTTGATTCTTCGCCTGCTATGCTTCTTTTGATATGCAATCAAAGGTCAGGAAAGCGCCCGGTTAAACTTGCTGGCCAGAGAGGGATAACACCCCATAAAGGAGGAACTAACAATGAAGAACAAAGTGTTAAGCCGAAAGAGTATTTACGTGATGATAATTACCCTGCTCCTACCCGTTTTACTGTTTACGACATCGTGTAAGTATGGTCCAGCGCCAGCACCAGCACCATCGCCTGCCCCGACGCCCACGCCAGCGCCAGTGCCCACTCCCACGCCCTCACCCACCCCAACCCCGGCTCCCACGCTGAGTATTACCTCACCGCGCGAGGGAGCCAGCGTCCCTGCGGGAGATGTCACGGTGAGTGCGCAGGTAACTAATTTCAAGGTAGTAGACAAACAGGGCATGGCTAATCTACCGGGTGAAGGACACCTGCACTTCTACCTGGACATTGACGCCCCCACTACCCCGGATAAGCCGGCGGTTCCGGCCAGCGGTGTCTGGGCACATGTCTCCGCCACCACCAATACCTTCATCAATTTAGCTCCCGGCATGCATACCATCTCTGTGCAACTGATAAATAATAACCATACTCCGGTCACACCAATTGTGGTTGCCAAAATCAACATTACAGTAACTCCACGTGTTACGGCGACTCCTACCCTCAGTATTACCTCGCCGAACAATGGCGCAACTGTACCAGCCGAAAATATCACGGTGAATGCACAGGTAACCAATTTCAAGGTAGTAGACAAACAGGGCATGGCTAATGTACCGGGTGAAGGGCACCTGCACTTCTACCTGGACATTGACGCCCCGACTACCCCGGATAAGCCGGCGGCTCCGGCCAGCGGTGTCTGGGCACATGTTTCCACCACTACCCACACCTTCACCAACCTGGCTCCCGGTATGCACACCATCTCTGTGCAACTGATAAATAATGACCACACTCCAGTAATCCCGCTGGTGGTCACTAAAATCACGGTCACGGTACCGGCGGGGGTGGGCGGTGGTTCCAGTAGCAATACTAGCCCCCCAGGTGGTGGCACTGAGTACGCATATTAGAGCTGGACTAAGGTATAAAATAGGATTAGATAAAAGAGAGGGGGCGATGCCCCCTCTCTTTTATCTAATCCTTCATCTGAAGAGGAAAGCAGGAGCGCCGGTTTAGTCGTTAGCTCTCTTCATGCTGGTTTTAGCCCGTATGAAAAAGGTACTGGAAATAACCGAGATAACGCTGGCACCGATAGCCGCCAGGAAAGCCGGAGTGTAGTTACCCGTAACATCGAAGATGCGACCCGCCATTACCGGACCAATGGCGGCACCCAGAGTAGTAAGAAATACGATAATCCCAAGCATGACGCCATGTGAGCTCATCCCAAAGAGGTCAGCCACCAAAGGTGATTGGATAGCAACAATGCCACCATAGACAAGACCATAAACGCTGGCAAACAGGTAGAGCATCCATACCTCTCTGGCGACCAATAGCCAGACCAGAGCCAGCGTGGCCACCACCAGGCAGCAGGTCAGTGCCAGACGGTAGCCAATTTTATCCGAGATAGCACCCAGCCCGATACGACCGATAATACTCGTCCCACCCAGGGCGATAAAAAAGCTGGCCGCCACCACTGCCGGAATCCCCAGTTCATTCGAATAGGGCACAAGGTAGACGGCAACCACTTGGTGGAACAGGGCGAAGAAAAAATAGGCCAGGGCAAATAGCCTGAACTGCAGGGTACGGATAACTTCCCATACCGAAAACCCACCATGCCCCAGGTTTTTCACCTCTTGAGGCGCCTTGGCCGCACTTTTTATTGGCGGCTGGCTTTGACCGGGGGGACTTTTAAGAAACTGGGCAGCAACGATAATAAGCACCAGGGCAATCGACCCCACCAGAGCATAGGCTGCCCGCCAGCCATAATGAACAATGAGCTGGCTCACCAGGGGGGGCATAATCATTGTCCCCGCTCCAATACCGGAAACGGCAATGCCACTCATCAGCCCTCTCCGCGTCGTAAACCAGCGGGTCACCGTGGACGTTAGCGGGACAAAACCCCCGCTCATCCCGATGGCAAGTATCAGCCCGTAAAACAGGTAAAGGTGCCCGATGGTACCCGTCTGGGACATCAGCAAATACCCCAGCCCGATGAGAGCACCGCAGACGGTCATCACCACTCTCGGCCCCAGGCGGTCGTTCAGCTTTCCGGTGACGATGAAAAGAAAACCGTGTAGAGCCATGTAGAGGGAGAATGCCCCGGAAGTGGCGGCCACTGACCAGCCGAACTCCCGCAATAAAGATTTGAGGAAAACACCGAAGGCGTATTGCATCCCCATCATGATGGTCATGAGAAGGAAGGCAATCACCACTATCACATAGCCGTAAAAATAGATGCTTCCGGGGACGTTGGCCTGATTCAAGAATCGTCATCATTAATCTTTGTGTTACCATGCGAATTATAGCAGACCCCAACCCGGTTTGAAACACGCACTTGGAACTGGCAGAAATCGGCGCTATAATCTCTTTAACATAAGGAGAATAGATTAAACAATGGATATCGCCGATATACACAAGAATAGCAAGATACTCATCGATGGTACCCCTTTCAATGTGGACGAAGCTGACTTTATGAAGCCGGGCAAAGGCCGCGCCATCTACCGCCTCAAGCTGCGCAACTTGATTGACAACAGCATCGTTGACCATACCTACCACTCCGGAGAAAGGGTGGAAGAAGCACATATCACTGCCCAGGAAAAACAATACCTTTACAAAGAAGGCGAGCACTATGTCTTCATGAGCACGGACACCTTCGAGCAGCTCTTCGTTACCGAGAAGCAGCTCGGTAATAAAAAGGACTTTCTCAAGGAAGGAACGGTGGTTAGCATGGTGATGCTGGACGAAACACCGGTCGATATCACTCTCCCCACCTTTGTTGAGCTTAAGGTTATGAAAAGTGACATCGCCACCAAATCCGCCACCATCACACCGCAGAACAAACCGGCTCTCATGGAGACCGGCTGCACTATCGAAGTCCCTCAATTCGTCAAAGAGGGCGATATCATTAAGATTGATACCCGCACCGGAATCTACGTGGAACGAATTAACACCCGGAAGTAAAGATGGCGGAGGATGAGCGGCAGCGGCTGCTTCGTATCCGTCCCAATCTGGCCCGCCGGGCACTCATCTTCCAGCTCGTCCGCAACTTTTTCGCCGGGCAGGACTTCCTCGAGGTAGAAACACCGCTTCGTATGCCCGCGGTCGCCCCGGAAGCAAACATCGTTCCTTTTGAAAGTGAGGGCTGGTTCCTCTCCACCTCACCCGAACTCCACATGAAACGGCTGCTGGCGGCGGGATACGAGCGCCTCTTCCAGCTCAGTCATTGTTTTCGCCGCGATGAGCGGGGACGCCATCATAATCCCGAGTTCACCCTGCTGGAATGGTACCGTGCCGGCGGCGACTACCGGCAAATGATAAGTGACACCGAAGCGCTGGTCATGTCACTGGTTACCGGGCTCAAGCTAAAACCCGTTATCCGGTACCAGCACCAGGATATTGACCTGATCCCACCCTGGCCCAGGATTACCGTCCGGGAGGCATTTCTGAGCGCTGCCGGGTGGGACCCCGTCGCCCGGTCTGACCCGCTCCGCTTCGATGTCGACCTGGTCACCAGGGTAATTCCCGCCTTTCCCTTAGACCGGCCCATTGTCCTCCTTGATTACCCGGCGGAGATGGCATCACTGGCTCGCCGCAAACTGGGACAACCGGAGCTAGCCGAACGAACCGAGGTCTTTATCGCCGGGCTGGAGCTGGCCAATGCCTACAGCGAGCTTACCCGCCGCGAGGAGCAGGAGAGACGCTTCCGCGCCGAGATTAAGCAAATCCAACGAGAACAGGGGCGGAAGCCAGCCATGCCACAGTCGTTCCTTGAGGCGATGTCTTTCCTGCCCGAATGTGGCGGCATCGCCCTGGGGATGGACCGGCTGGTGATGCTCTTCTGCAATGCCGGCTCCATTGATGAAGTGGTTCCTTTTACCACGGATACGGCTTGAGCCTACGCCCGGTATCAAATCACCAGGCTCGGAGATTGTTTCTTAAACCTCACCCCCTTAATCCCCCTCTCCTTTCAAGGAGAGGGGGAAATAAAACTAGCTCTCGCACAACATACCTGACTTATCTATTTAAACGTAGACAGGAATTGAATAGTTAGACCCACTACATTGAGGAAAATGCCAGTAAACAATAGTGCTAATCTGAAATCACGCTTACCAGAAAATAACTTACGAAGACCAGATTCCATAAGTACTAAGAGCAGAGATAATGGCCAAAGCCCCTCAACAAAAGGTCCGAAGATTATCGCTGGTTTGACTAGCAACTCCTTCCAGTTTCTCGAACCTGCAGCATAATCTACAAACGTAGCCAGCAAGATGCCAAAGAGAACCTGAAACCAGATAAGCTCTAGGTTTGAGTTGTGCGTTACGCTCCTGACAGTTAAAACAACAGAAGTAGTAAAAAACGCTGTTATTAGCAAAAGCCAATAGCTTGCCAAAACAACTCGTATCTTTCTGCCTGACTTATCATACGATCGCTGTGTGAAACTTTCAGAACTTCCATGACTCGCTTTAAACGCTTTGAACTTGTGCTGTATTTCCTGAAGAAGCGACAAAGCTCGTATACTGCGCAAAGTAAACTGCCGTAATTGATCAAGCTTCTCTATCCCAACAATACCATACAGCGTCTCGGGAATTAGTAACAGGAAGCCAACTAAACTAACAAGAATTCCGATTCTATCAAGCCACATCTGAACCCGCGGCGCTCTCTGAGCAATGCGGATTAATAATAGAACTATGGAACCGACGAGTCAAATTCTTCCAGAAGCCGATCAAACGCGCATTACAAGTTTTTTTCTCCGAATCAGACTGCAACTCACCATATGTTATTAATTAGGGGTGAGTTTTACTGAGAGGGGATTCGCCCCTCTCTTCTTTACTCCCCCTTCCCTTAATAAGGGAAGGGGGTCAGGGGGATAGGTCACCACTTATCATTCTTCTCCCCAGTCCGGGAATATCCCTAAAACCCTCCCTGTGTTATAATTAACCCAGGAATTTCTCGCGCGAGGTGTCATGTTCACTCACCTTCATGTTCACACTGAGTATAGCCTGCTTGATGGCATGTGTCGTATCCCCCAGTTGGTGCAACGCGCCAAAGAGATGGGGATGACCAGCCTGGCCATTACCGACCACGGCGTGATGTATGGCGCCATCCAGTTCTACCTGGCGGCTAAGGAAGCCGGGTTGAAACCAATCATCGGCTGCGAGGTCTACGTCGCTAAGGAAAACCGCTTCAATCACAACTCCGGCAATAAGGACTACCACCACCTTGTCCTGCTGGCTAAAAATGAGACCGGCTACCGCAATCTCATCCAACTCACCAGCAAGGCACACCTGGAGAGCTTTTACTACAAGCCCCGTATCGATAAGGAGCTTCTGCAGCAATACTGTTCCGGACTGATTGCCCTCACCGCATGTATCGCCGGTGAGATTCCCGGCCTTATTCTGCAAGGGCGACTCGATGAAGCCAAACAGGCGGCCTCTTGGTACAAAGAGACATTTGGCGGTGACTTCTACCTTGAGATACAACGGCACCCCATGCCTGAGCTGGAGCCGATAAACCGGGGGCTAATCACCATCGGCACGGAGCTGGGCATACCGCTCGTCGCCACCAACGACGTCCACTATATCAACAAGGAGGATGCCCCGACGCACGACCTGCTGCTCTGCATCGGGACGAACTCCTCCATCCATGATGAGAAGAGAGTCAAGATGGCCGGCGACTTTTTCTATCTGCGCAGCCCGCAGGAGATGGCGGAGCTATACCGCGATATTCCCCAGGCTCTGGAGAATACCGGGCGCATTGCCGAAGCGTGCTCCCTCAATCTTGAGTTTGGCCGTCTTCACCTGCCTGAGATTGGGCTACCGCCAGGAAAGACCCCTGATGAGTTCCTCGCCGACCGCTGCCATGAAGGACTGCCCCGCTACTATCCCAACCCTACCCCGGAGATAAAAAAACGGCTTGACTACGAGCTGGAAGTGATACGGCAGACACAGTTTGCCAACTACTTCCTGGTGGTCTGGGATATTATCTCTTTCGTCCGCCAGCACCATATCCTCTTCGGGGTCAGGGGCAGTGCCGCCGCCAGCATCGTCCTCCACTGCCTGGGTATCACCGAGGTTGACCCTATGGAGAACAGGCTGGTTTTTGAGCGCTTCCTTAACCTGGAGCGGAAAGAGCTGCCTGATATCGATATGGACTTCCAGGATGACCGCCGTGATGAGGTCATTACCTACGTTTCGCAGAAGTATGGGCAGGACCATGTTGCCCAGATTATTACCTTCGGCACCCTGGGGGCGAGGGCGGCGCTGCGGGACGTAGGACGCGCCCTGGGGATGACCTATGGCGATGTCGACCGTGTTGCCAAGCTGGTACCATTTGCTCCGGGCATGACCCTGACCCGTGCCCTCGACGAGAGTAGCGAAATGAAGGCTATCTACAACGAGGACAGTATTATTCGGAATCTGGTCGACTCGGCGCGAAAGGTGGAGGGTATCTCCCGCCATGCCAGCACCCATGCTGCCGGGGTAGTCATTGCCAAAGAGCCTCTCACCAAATACATCCCACTGCAACGAGCTGCCAAGACTAATGGTGAAGGCATGGTGATGACCCAGTTCACCATGGAGGATATTGCCCGCATCGGGCTGCTCAAGATGGACTTCCTCGGCCTGGCCAACCTGACCATCCTGGGTAAGGCCAAGGAGATTATCTCGGCAACGCGTGGTAAAGACATCAACCTGTACGCCCTCCCCCTGGACGACGAGAAGACCTTTGAGCTGCTGTCCTCCGGAGAAACGTCCGGCGTCTTTCAACTGGAAGGTACCGGCATGCGGCGCTATATCAAGGAGCTGAAACCAACCATTTTCAGTGATATTGCCGCCATGGTCGCCCTCTACCGCCCCGGGCCGATGGAGCATATCCCGACCTTCATCAAAGCCAAGCACGGCGAAGAGCCAATCCGCTATCCCCACCCTGCCCTCACCAGCATCCTCGAGGAAACCTACGGCGTCATTGTCTACCAGGAGCAGGTGCTGTTTATCGTACAGGCCCTGGCTGGCTATGGCCTGGGTGAGGCCGATATTTTCCGCAAGGCAATGGGCAAGAAAATCCCGGAGGTAATGAAAAAAGAGAAACACAAGTTTCTGGAAGGCGCCAGAAAGAATGGATTTTCGGCGGAAATAGCCGACCAGGTTTTTGCCCTTATCGAGCCTTTTGCCGGCTACGCCTTCAACAAAGCCCATGCTTTCAGCTATGCCCTCATCGCCTATCAAACCGCCTATCTCAAGGCAAACTATCCCGCCGAGTACCTGACCGCTCTCCTGATGGCCAACGTCGGTCAGCCGGAGAAAGTGGCCACGGCCGCGGCCGAATGCCGCCGTCTCGGTATCAACGTTCTCCCCCCTGACATCAACCGTAGCCAGTCTAACTTTTCTATCGAAAGAGATAACCAGAACAGTACTGCGTCGATTCGTTTCGGGTTGACCGCCGTCAAGAATGTGGGGCCGGGCGCCATCGAGCCCATCCTTGCCGAACGGGAGAAGAGCGGCGAGTTTAAATCAGTGGAAGACCTCTGCCGCCGTTGTGACCTGCACGGGGTCAATAAACGGGTAATGGAAAGCCTGATTAAAGCAGGCGCCCTCGATTCCCTGGGCGAACGTGGCACTCTGCTCAATAGCATCAATAGCCTGCTCTCTCTGGCACAAAAAGAGCAGCGCTTACGCGAGACGGGGCAAGCCACCATGTTCGACCTCTGGGGACAGACTGTTCCCGTCCCCCTCCCCGAACTGGACTTGAAAACGGCTGAAGTAAACACCCTCGAGAAAGCCGAGTGGGAAAAAGAGCTGCTGGGAGTGTCCCTTTCCAGGCAGCCCTTCACTGCCGGCAGAAATGACCCGGGAACAACTCTCTGTGGTGAAATTGAAACGGAAATGGAAGGACAGACAATTACGGTTATCGGTGAAGTGGCGGCAGTCAGCCAGCTCTTTACCCGGGAACATAAGCCTTTCGTCAAGGCCACTTTAGACGATATCAGTGGTAGTGTTGAGGTCACCGTCTGGCCAAAAGTTTTTGAAATGACCCGGGAGCTATGGCAGGAGGGCAGCATACTGGTGGTGGAAGGTAAAGTCAGAGTCAGGGATGAGCGAGTGCAGCTAAACGGGGATAGCGTGCGGCGCTATCAACCCAAAGCAGCCCCTGCTGAGGAGACTACCGCCATGCCGGCGGTAACGCCAACCGCCCCCAGGGAAGCTTCAGCCGGCATGATTCCCCCCAAAGCTCAACGGCTGGTCGTCACTATCACCCGGAGCGATGATAAAGATAGCGATATTGTCTGTTTGCATAAGGTGATTGACACTATTAAAGACTTCCCTGGAGAGGATGAGGTCAGCCTGCGTCTGAGCAGCGAGGAGGAGGTGGTTAACCTCCGCATGACCAGCCTGACGACCGGCTACTGTGAGAAACTACGTCAGCTGCTGGTGGAGCTGGTTGATGAGGCGGGACTAAAGGTGGAGCCAGCCACTAATGCTTCAGTGCCAAGATAGGCGGGAGGGTGAGGAAAGCCTAAATGTTGCCTAATGATGTGGGGGAAGGTCACCGCAAAAGGCTACGGGAAAAGTTTATTAAGTCGGGGCTTGTTGGTTTCCATGATTATGAGATTGTGGAGCTGCTCTTGAGCCTGGGTACACCCCGCCGGGACTGTAAGCAGCCGGCCAAGGAGGCCATTACCAAATTCAAAACGCTGCGGGGAGTTCTGGAAGCTCCTGCCGAGGAGCTTCAGGAGATAAATGGCATCGGCCCCCATAATGCCTTCGGTATCAAGCTGGTGCAGGAAGTCGCCCGGGAATATCTGAAAGAGCGGATTATCGATAAGCCCATCTATAAATCGGCGCAAGCGATTTTTGACTACCTCTATCACTCCATGCGTGACCTGAAGAAAGAGGTCTTTAAGGTTCTTTATCTTAACAGCCAGAACCAGATTATCGAGGCGGAAGACCTTGTCGAGGGGACGGTGAACAGCAGTGCGGTCTCCCCACGCGAGGTTATCGAAAAGGCAATCAAGCATAACGCCGTCTCGCTGATTTTTGTCCATAACCACCCCTCGGGCAATCCTGAACCCAGCCAGAGTGATAAAGAGCTGACCCGCGACCTGGTCTATGCCGGGGCGATTCTCCGGATGAAGGTCCTGGACCATATCATTATCGGTGATAATAAATACTTCAGCCTGGCCTCTGAGGGGTTGATTGAGGAATACGAGCTTAGTTTCCTGAACCTGAAAATGAGGGGGGCTGCCGAGGCGAAACGAAGACTCTACCGGGCGATGCCCGCCGAGCCGCAGCTTCCCTGGCAACCGTAAAGCCCAACTGGCAAACTGAAACAATTACTTCTCAGGCAAACATCGGTGCTTGCTAATGACCTCATCCCCCTGACCCCCTTCCCAAAGGGAAGGGGGTCAGGGGGATAGGCGTTTTCATTGAGCCACAGGTTAGCCAAGTAACACCCCAATTATCTCATAACCAGATAAGTCAATTATTAAGCTGACGTAAGATTAGCAGATGGCTTCCTGGCGAAGGAGGTGCTCTTTCATGGTCAACCCTCCACGAAAGCCACCGAGCTTACCACCACTGGTGATGACGCGATGGCAGGGGACAACAATCGGTAGGGGGTTTTTGCCTAAAGCATGCCCCACTGCCCGCATTGCTTTTGGTCGCTTCGTCTGCTCCGCCACCCAGCGGTAGCTCCTGGTCTCGCCATAAGGGATAAGCTGGGTTACTGCCCAAACATCACGCTGAAATGGGGTAGCGGCGGATAGGTCAAGCTTGTCGGGAAAGCTTACCTTATGGCCACTGAAGTAAGCGGTGAGGCGTCCCACCAGGTCGGCAAATGGCTCAGACGACCAGGTGGCCTGGTTGACCTGCTCACCTAGTTGCAGGCTTGCTTCCTCAGCACTCGGCTGAGGAAGGGCAATACTTAGTAGTCCCTTCGCTGAGGCCAGTATACCCACCCAACCCATCTTGCTCTCAAAAATAACGTATTTTAGCTCGTCAGACATAAGACCGCCTTTATGCTTATTACACCACAAATTAGAGGGAAGGTCAAAGAGCCGGGGTTTGAGGCTGTTTAGTGACCTCACCCCCTTTATCCCCCTCTCCTAAAAAGGAGAGAGAAGGCACGTTTAAGAAGGCTAACGCCCTTTCCGTCTCTCTATCCAATAACTTACACCCCAGCATGACTTTTAAAGCAATACCCTTGAGAAGGAGAGGGTATCCCAGAGGTATTTAAGAGGGGCTTAGCCCCTCTTCTAAAATCTCTTCCTTCTCCCCTTGGCAAGGGGAGAAGGATAAAGGGTGAGAGGTTTATGAATAACCTCTAACGGTTTGCCACTTTCCCCGCTCGTTGCTATACTGGTTGTATCAAACTGAGATTTTCGATGATAATAATGCTAAAAAGGAGCGTTGAAATGAGAGCAATCAAACTAATGGCCGGTATCATCCTGGGAATGGGAGCACTGCTTTCTGCATCGTGCGCCGGTGGTGCCGCACCGGCGAACCCACCAACACCACCGCCAACACCGAAGCCGAAGACCTACTCGGCCCCGCCGCCGATGGTAATCAATACCTCCAAGCAATATACAGCCACCATTGAGACGAACAAGGGCACGTTAGTTTTGGAGCTGTTTGCCAAAGATGTCCCGAAAACAGTCAATAACTTTGTCTTCCTCGCCCGCGAGGGATTCTACAATGGCGTCACGTTTCACCGGGTTATCGCCGGCTTCATGGCCCAGGGAGGAGACCCGACCGGTACCGGCAGCGGTGGCCCGGGCTACAGGTTTGCCGATGAGTTTACTACCCACAAGCATACCACCGGGGCACTCTCGATGGCTAATTACGGGGCGGATACCAATGGCTCGCAGTTTTTTATTACCTATACCCCTCAACCCGGCCTCGACGGCAAGCACACGGTATTCGGCCAGCTAATCAAAGGGATGGATGTCCTTGAGAAAATCCGGGCGGGTGACACGATGACACGGGTAACGATTACGGAGAAGTAGCTTGCATTGAGCCTCACTATCGCATTATAATAAAAGCCGGTCAGAGTCTTAAAATGGCGACGTAGCCAAGTGGTTAAGGCGGCGGTCTGCAAAACCGCTATTCACCGGTTCAAATCCGGTCGTCGCCTCCAGTCAAACGCCAAAATTATAGACTTGGTTTGAGCGTATGGATAAAGAGATTATCTTTCTGGTAGGAGAAGACGCTGAGGGTGGATTCACCGCTAAAGCGCTTGACCACGCCATCTTTACCAAGGCGGAGAGTTTAGCAGAATTAAAGGTGATGGCGCAGGATGCTGTCCGCTGCCATTTTGACGAAATGGAGAAGCCACCAGTTTATCAGGCGATTGGTGGTTTGGCGGTTTCAGTTTCTAGACCAAGAAGATAGGAATGTAACACCTCGGTAGACAAAATCGCCTTGGGTAGGCGTAGTCACAACCACAGCCAATATTGGGTATGGGTCACCAGCAGTAGGCAGTGCCTCGAAAGGTATTCTCAACGCCTCCTCCAAGAAGCCCCTCGAACTGTTCATTACGACCTGTTTCCGATAGATTAGTTTTGTAGACATATACATTTCAACAGTCACGTTAACGGGCACACCCGTGAAAGGAATAAATTCGCTCTTTGAGTCATAGAAACTTACAAAAATAGAGATACCTTCGTACTCTGGGTCAGCGTCGTCGCTATACGGCAAACTAGACGCTTTGATGTAGGCTAAATCCTTGATGACTTGCTTAGCTCGAAGCTCCTCAGGCGTAGGTGGTGGCTCGGTCACGGTGAACTGGACGACTATGCCGTTAACGTCAACTTTGTATGTGCCAGGAACTGCCTTCTTCAGTGTATAGCTAACATTCTGGCTGGCACCAGCCTCCAGGGTTAACTCCTTTCTGGTTTCCTCTTTGTTGTCCACTTTGAAGATTACGTTGTACATGCCTTTACTATCACCCTTGTTGACCACCGTAGCGGAGACAATAACTTCTTCATTGGGTTGAACCTTACCTGGAAGAACCGAGATGCTGGGGATAACAAATTTGGCTGGTGACCTTACGGTGAAGGTGCCGGATAGACCACTAACGTCCACTGCGTGGCTTCCGATGACATCTGTAGACCTAGTAAAGCTTACTGTTTCACTGGCTCCACCAGCCACAAATACATTTTTGGTCGTAACCTGCAAACCATTTATCTTGAACGTCACTATGTAACTACCAGACAGTCCACCGGTATTGCTGACCACTACACTGATGGTTACACGCTCATTGATTCCGACTGTAGAGGGCGATACACTTAGGGAACTGAGGGTAAAGGTGGCTGGCTTTGGCAGTACCGGGGCTGGAACTGGAGTGGGAGTCGGTACAGGGGCCGGGACTGGTGTCGGCGTTGGTATCGGTGTCGGTCTGGTACAGGCTGCCAGTAAAACCGAACTAACAAGTAGGACACCCAATAAACGTTTCATCCCAAACCTTCTAATCACCTCAACAGTTAGTGTCTTACAGCAGCTTTGATGATGTCATTCTAGTAAGGTGATTCAAAAATGTCAAAGTCTGTCTAACTTAGCGCCCATCCAGCCCAAAAGTGTTAAGCAAGACAGGGCAGATTGGTTGACGCCGATATAGCGACAAGCTACAATTTCCTTACTCAGGCTAGGATGGCGGAATTGGCAGCGCTACGGGCTTACAATTCTAAGCTAAATTGTCAACCAGTGGCGTTAGATACAATATAGAACGTTTGTGCCAATTACTTAAACCCTGTTTTGAAGCTAGAGTAATGTTTGGTGATAACCAGTTCCTTTCAGTTTAACGCCAAAATTCCGGCTTCGCTTTAAACGTAAGGGGAGACTCCACTGGCCATACCCTCAGCGGGCCAGGCAGCAACTCTCCCTTTACCAGAATACTTCGATACTCTCGACAATACCCGTGGTATCCTCCGGCTGCTCCATCGTCGGCAGTTGATTTCGTAAGCTAGCCAGAGCTCTTTCCTCTTCCCCTAGTGCTCTCTGCCATTCTTTGATTTGCTCCCATTCCGCAGTCCCTGTGTAAAAGACCTTACCATAAATCTCCCTGTTGAATCTTTCAACCTCACTGTTATATGCCTCAAGTTTTTGGCCATAAAAGTCCCAATCCGCTTTCACTTTTTCATAGTAGGCGTAGTCCAGGGGAGTATCCTGGCCAAAGTCAATTATGCCATACTCTTTACCTTTGGTGACATAGGCGATACTGTCCATCTGGGGCTCCACGTACACCAGTCCTCTATCCGTAGTCTTGAACGCGGTCAGAGCATGGCCTACTTCTTTCCCCTGGAATTTCAAGGTTACATACGCCGCTCTTATTCCTTGAGCTTCAGCATTATTATGAAGCATCTCGGAAAACTGGCTGCAATCAAATATGTTTGCCATCCAGGTTCTCTGGTCAGTATAGTCCGCCAGGACGAACTCTCTTAGCTGCTGCCAGGTTGGATTCACGGCGCCTGTCTTATCACTGAGCTTGACTTCTCCCCCCACCGGCTCCTTTAGATTTTTCACGTCAGTAGTAACCATCACGCCCAGGGTTTCCCGGTAGAGCGAGAGAGATACTTCCATCTTCTTGAGTTCTTCCTGCTTTGACGTGAGATTATGTTTAGTCAAGTCAAGCTCCGTCTTTATCGATGCGAGTGTCTGCTTCATCGAGCCAAGTTCTGACTTGGTGGAGGCAAGGTCTTTTTCTACTAAATCCAGCGAGTGCTGTGTCAGTGTCAGAACGGCATCAGCCATCTTCAATTCAATATTCAAGTGGTCCCTCTCGCCCTTGATAACAACGCCATAAATAATTAGTATGACTAGAGCAAGGCACAGGATAATTGCTTGGTTTCCCTCTAACCACTTCATCTCAACCTCCCCTTCACCTGACAGTTAGTGACTTTCGAACAGATGGGCTAATTATATTCTAATTAAAGCGACGGTGAAATGTCAAAAATCCGTGGTTCTATTTGCATATGGTTGATGTTAATAAGAACCTATCCCCCTGCCCCCTTCCCTTACGAAGGGAAGGGGGCGAAAAAAGAGAGGGGGCTTCGCCCCCTCTCTATAATACTTCCCCCTCTCCTTAAAGGAGAGGGGGATACAGGGGTTGAGGTGAGGAGGTCAACCAAAACCGAACAGAACCAAATCCTTACAAACCGGTAATTAGCCGGTCCATAGTACGGCTAAGGTGGGTAGTTGGTGAGCTGGTTGACGACAATATAGCAACGAGCTACAATTAGCTACAGAGCCGGGATGGCGGAATTGGCAGACGCTGCGGACTTAAAATCCGCCGGAGAAATCCTTGTGGGTTCGAGTCCCACTCCCGGCACCAGTTTCTGCCAGGCTAAGCTGGCAAGCCAGATTGACGAAAGATGTTATGGCTGGTCGTCATCCTTGGTTACTTTCTCGGTTCCTTCCCCACTGCGTATATTGCCGGGCGCTTGCTTAAAGGCAAAGATATCCGGGAGATGGGCGATGGCAATATGGGTGCCGCCAATGCCTTCCGCCAGCTCGGAGCGAAAGCAGGCGTACTGGTCGGCATTGTTGATGCCGCCAAGGGTACCCTGGCGGTACTGATTGCCCAGGGGGTTGATATCCCTCAGCCAGCAATTCTGGCAGCCGGGGCGGCGGCCGTAGCCGGCCACAACTGGCCGGTACTGCTCCGCTTCCACGGTGGTCGAGGCGAAAGCACCGTTATCGGTGTGCTGCTTGTCCTGGTAACTCAACCGATGCTGATTGTGGCTATGCCTGCCATTGCCACCCTGGCAATCAGCCGGAATGTAACCCTGGCCAGCGCTGTTTTGTTCATTCCCCTGCCCCTGGTCGGCTGGTGGCTGGGAGTTCCGGGCGCGCTGGTAAGCTATAGCGTGGGATTACCTTGCCTGGTCGGCTTCACCCATTTTCTCAGGATAAGGCGGACTGTACCGCGCCTGACCTAAAGACTAGGTGTATTTCTGCGGTTTTCTCAGCTCGACAAAGACGCCGTGAGCCTCCCTGGGGTGCACCCAGGCAATATGACCTGGCCGGCTGGTTACTTTGACACCCTTCGCCTGTAACTTTTTCACGCTGGCATCAATATCCTCATTTTCGAAACCAACCAGGTACACTCCCTCGCCACGGGTCTCCAGAAACCGGCCGATGGACTTTGTCGGGTCGGTCGGCTGTAAAAGCTCGATGTGTCCCCTGCCCAGGGGGAGAATGGCGTTTTTGTAGCCGAACTCCTCGGATTCGCTGCGAGAATATACCTTGAGGTCGAAGGATTTCTCAAAGCGCTTGATGGCCGCTTCCAGGTCTCTGACTACGACGGATAGTTCAATGACATCGCCTAACATTAGCTACCTCCTCGTTTCGCTTTCTTTAACAACCGGCGGACCGCCTGCTCAATGTCACGGGCAGTCAAGCCATACTTCTCCAATAGCTCGTTAGCCTTGCCTGATTCAGCGTAGGTATCCTTGAGGGCGATAAAGTCCATCGGGACGGGCTGGTGCCTGGCTACAATACGGGCGACAACGCTACCCAATCCGCCGTGCTCCAGGTGCTCCTCGGCGGTGACGATAGCCCCGGTTTCGACTGCGGCCTTGATGATGGCCGCTTCGTCAACCGGCTTAAGGGTGGGCATATTCAGCACCCGGCAGGCAATGCCATCCTTGCCGAGGTTATCCGCTGCCTCCAGGGCGGCTGACACCATCAGCCCGATGGCAATAACCGTCACATCATTGCCTGGCTTCATTGTTACCGCCTTGCCCAGGCTAAAACGGTAGCTATCATCGTAAAGTACCGGTGCTTTGGAGCGGGGAAGCCTGATATAGAAAGGGCCGTCACTGGCGGCAGCGACTCTCACCGCCTGAGCCGTCTCGATAGCATCAGCCGGTACAATCACGGTAAAACCGGGTAAAGCGCCGATGAGGGCAAGGTCTTCAATGGCCTGGTGGGAAGTGCCATCCTCGCCCACCGTGATGCCGCCGTGAGTGGCAACCAGCTTCACATTAAGCCCGGGTTGAGCGATAGACATCCGAATCTGGTCGAAGCAGCGTCCGGTAGCAAAGACGGCAAAGGTACTGGCGAAGGGTATTTTACCGGAAGAGGCCAGCCCGGCGGCAATAGTGACCATATTTTGCTCGGCAATACCACAATCGAAGAAGCGTTCCGGGAACGCCCGGGCGAAGAACTGGGTCATGGTTGACTTTGACAGGTCGGCATCCAGCACGACAATGTGCGGATTCTCTTTGCCCAGTTCAACCAGGGTTTCACCATAGGTTTCTCGTAGCGAAGCTTCCCGTACCATACTATGCCAGCTCCTTCAAGGCAATCTCGCACTCGGCCGGCGTCGGGGCTTTGCCGTGAAAATCAGCCACATTTTCCATAAAGCTAACCCCTTTGCCCTTGATGGTGTGGGCAATAATCACGGTGGGCTGGCCTTTAATCAATTTAGCCCGCTCGAAGGCAGCCACCAGCTGGGTGAGGTCATGACCGTCAACCTCAATCACGTGCCAGCCGAAGGCCTGCCACTTCTGGTTAAAGGGGGCAAGGTTCATGATATCACGGTTCCAGCCATCAATCTGTAACCCGTTATTATCGACGATAGCTACCAGGCTATCTATTTTGAAATGGGCGGTGGCCATGGCCGCTTCCCAGACCTGCCCTTCATCACACTCGCCGTCACCGAGCAGGACATAGATACGGTGTGCCTCGGCATTAAGGCGTCCCGCCAGGGCGACACCAAGAGCGAAGGATAGCCCCTGTCCCAGGGAACCGGCGGACATCTCCACCCCCGGCGTGACCGTGCAGTCCGCATGCCCCTGGAGACAGCTATTGACCTGCCTCAGGTTAGATAGCTCCTCCAGCGGGATGTAGCCACACTCGGCCAGGGTGGCGTAAAGTAGCGGAGCAGCATGCCCTTTGCTGAGGATAAACCGGTCCCGCTCAGCCCAGCGCGGGTCTTTTGGATGGTGACGGAGCACTCTAAAATAGAGGGCAGTCAAAATCTCCACCGCGGATAGAGAGCCACCGGGGTGACCGCTGGCCGCCTTCCCTATCATGGAGATAATATTGCGGCGCAATCTTCTGGCGATGGACTCCATGTCAGCCAGGGATAACTGCCCGGCATCGTGACCAATCTCCATCTTTGCTCCTATCCTGTCATCTAAATCAGACATCATTCTTACTCAACAAGCGGTTAATCGGGTGAGACATGACTCAAGTAACGGCTGTATTCGACCAAATGAGACAGCACCCTGGCCGCTCTTTCCGGCGTCGGTTGAATCAGGATGCCATGTTCCCTGAGTTTAGCAAAAACCGGTGAGCTCCTCAACGCCGGTGACATAAAACTGGTCATGATGACCGGTTTCCGGTATTTGTCGATATGCTCAAATAGCTTATCCAGCGCCTTAAGTTCGTCTCCACCGGGCTCTTTTAGTGGGGAGTCAACTCGATTTGACGGGCCGGAATCTCTCATCGAACGGCCAATACCATCGACGACAAGGACGGCATCCAGGTTCTCATCTTCGATGAGCGGCCAGAGGCAGGGATAGGTGACAAATCCGGCGGCAACAGTGTCCACCGGGTTGGCGTGGGGCCACCGCGGTGGTAAAACCGCATTCAGCCGTTCGATGGTGACGGGGGATAGGGGAGCGATTTGCAACCCCAACCGAGCACAGGCATCAGAGGTGACGCAGGCAAAGCCGCCGCCGCTACTCAGAATGCCAACCCGGTTACCTTTGGGTAATGGTTGCCGCAGCAATGCGGAGGCGGTATCAAAAAGCTCCTCAACCGTCTCCACCCGGATAACTCCCGCCTGTTTGAACATGGCATCATAAACGATATCCGCTCCGGCGATGGCACTGGTGTGAGAGCGAGCCGCCTGTGCTCCCGCATCCGTCTTACCTACCTTCACCACCACTATCGGCTTGCGCCTGGTTATCTCTTTGGCCAATCTAAAGAAATCCCTTCCCTTTCTCAGTCCCTCGATGTAGCCGGTGATAACCCTGGTTTCCTTATCCTGCCCGTAGTACTCCAGTATGTCTTCAAAATGAAGGTCAGCTTCATTACCAACGCTGACAAACTTGCTGAAACCAACCCCCATATCCGCCCCGCACATCAGGATATGGCCGCCAAAACCGCCACTTTGTGAGATAACCCCGATTGGGCCCCGTTCCACGGGAGCTTCCATGCGCAGGGTAGATAAATCAATACTCATGTTGAAGTGCCCGTTACAATTTGGGCCGGTAAATCTCATCCCCCCTTCCCGGGCTACCCGGACTATCTCCTCCTGTAATTTGGCACCGTCACTATCGGCTTCGGCCAGCCCGGCAGTGATGACAATGGCTGACTTGACCCCCTTCTTCACACAATCTCGGACGGTACCAAGCAGACCCGGCAGGGGAACGGCGATAACGGCGAGATCAACCGGCTCAGGCACATCGGTGACCGTGGGATAAGCCTTTACCCCCTGCACCTCGCTGGCAGTCGGATTTATCGGATAGAGATGGCCTTTCAGCGAGGGACAGGTCAAGACACGGGTGAAAATAGTCGCCCCCCACTTATCCAGGGCATTGGATGCCCCGACTACCGCCACTGTCCTGGGATTAAATAACGCCTCGAAATGATTCACGGTTGCTTTACCCCTTTCCGGCAATTTAATTAAAGGATGTTGTTTATTATAGCACTCCGGTTCAAAATGAGCTAACCGCCAATAACCAGGTTTACTTTAAGGACTATTCAGGTTCATTAGACATTCCCTCATCCCCTTTATCCCCTTCTCCTGGCAGGAAAAGGGGATAAAGGGGATGAGGTTAACAACAAGCCACACGGCACTCCTTAAAAGCAGGACGGTAATTCTGTGATACAATATTTATTAATAATATTTAAACTGCTGCCAAATGAGTTTAGGAGAGGACCATGGAAAATCCCATCGCTATCCTCGGCTTTGCCGGTAGCTTACGGAAAGACTCGTACAACCGGGCATTACTGCGAGCGGCGGCTGATTTAGTCCCCAAAGAAGCCTCACTTGAAATCTTCGACCTTGCAGGAATCCCACCCTTTAACCAGGACCTGGAACAATTGATGCCGGACAAAGTGAAAGAATTCAAATCAAAAATAAAGTCGGCGGATGCGATTTTGATAGTGACCCCCGAATACAACTATTCAATACCGGGTGTTCTCAAAAATGCCATTGACTGGGCATCACGGCCTTATGGCGATAACTCCCTGGAAGGCAAACCGGTAGCGTTGATGAGTGCCTCTACCGGTATCCTCGGTGGAGCCAGGGCACAGTATCACCTGCGCCAGGTTTTTGTTTTCCTCAATATGCACCCGGTCAATAGGCCAGAGGTATTTCTGACATCGGCCAATCAGAAATTCGATGAGAAAGGCACACTGACCGACGAAAAGGCGAAGGAGCTTATCAAAGGATTACTCGATGCCCTGGTAGCCTGGACGAAAAAGCTGAAACAGTGAAAGTATAGAGGTACGGCCAATGATAGACAATAACCAGGCCACTCCTGCTCCCGACTTTACCGCCGCCGATAGCGAAGGCGGGACCGTCAGGCTCTCGGATTACCGGCACAAGAAGCACGTTGTTCTGGTGTTCAACCGTGGTTTTGGCTGACCCTACTGTCGCCGGCACATGGCGCAGTTGCGCCAGGGCTATCAAAAGTTCGTTGACCGCCAAGCTGAAGTTATCGCCGTCGGGCCGGAGAGGGACAATGTCTTCGCTGATTTCTGGCATAATGAAGAAATGCCCTTCCCCGGTTTGCCTGACCCGACACACACTATTGCCGATATGTACGGTCAAGAAGTGAACCTCCTCAAGCTGGGGCGTATGCCGGCGCTGGTGGTAGTGGATAAAGAGGGTAGAATACGCTACCGGCACCATGGGAACTCAATGAGTGATATCCCCTCAAATGAGACTGTTCTGTCTTTGCTCGACGATTTGAATCGAGAGATGCCATAAAAAGACTGGCCTCCGCTAAATTTAGCGGAGGCCAGTCTTGATGACCGTGGCGGGCTAAGCCTTCTTTCCGGGTTTCCTTTTTTCAATCCTGGGTGCGTCTTTCTTCAGCTTCTTTTCCGCCTCGGTGACACCTTTCCAGGCATCCCCTTCTCTCTTGCCACGGTTTAGTATTGCCTCTTCCGCCGTCCGGTAATCCCGATACGGGCCATCTCGAACCGTCAGGTACTCCCGGAGGGGCACTTCCTTGAACAGTTTGCTCATTTCCTTGATTCTATCGGTCTGGGCCAGTGAACCCCATTGCAGGGCGTGTGTCTCCAGCGCGGTTCTTATCCCCATTATCTCGTAGGCTTTCTGTATACCTCTCTTGTGTATGCTATTGACCTGCCAGGGGATAAGAGCGACCCTCTTGGCAAAGGTCTCGGTAAACTCATCAATCTCACCCTGGTCAACACAGTAGTTGGCCATGCCGTAGTCAAATGCCTGCTGGCCGGTGATATTATCCCCGGTAAAGGTCATCTCTCTGGCCTTCCTCATCGGGAGAAACCAGGGAAACCACATGATATCAGGGGCGCCCATGGCTCTTACCGGCGGGTAGCCAAACCGGCAGTCCGGCGTCGTCACCAGCAGGTCGCAGGCAGCGCACAGCTCTGAGCCACCGGCCAGGACATAGCCGTGGGTTTGAGCAATGACAATCTTGGATAGCTCCCAGATTTGCCAGTAGAAATTAATCAGGTAGCGCGGCCAGTGCGAGTCTCCTGGATACTCCGACCCGGCGAATGGCTCTTCCTGTCCCATGCCCCCGCCGAGGTCATAGCCGGCGCTGAAGCAGCGCCCGGCACCCTTGAGGACGATGACATTAATATCGTTGTCCTGCTCGGCCACGTGTAAGGCATGCATCAGCTCGCCACGCAGCTCATGGCTCAAAGCATTCATCGCCTCGGGGCGGTTCAGTGTAATCCTGGCCACATGCGTTTCGTGGTTTGGCTCGTAGATGATTACCTTATACTTCAGTGGTTTCGCAAACGCACGGTTAGACGGATAATTCTTTGGTAGTTCCGCCCTCTCTGCCGCTTCCTTTTTTGCGGTTGCCTCCTCCCTTGCTTTCCTCCCGGCCCAAACCTTATCTTCTGTTGCCATCTGAAAATACCTCCTTGTTAACCTTTTTTCTTTATGCGCTACATTGCGACCGTCTTATCTCATACTCGTCTCCTTTCATAAAGCTTTATTCAAGCACCTGGCAAAAATTTTGTCAAACAAATAACTGCAAAGGTTCTGTTTGCTTATGGTTGATGTTGGTAAAAACCTATCCCTTTCCCCTTCCCTTCGCAAGGGAAGGGGGAGAAAGAAGAGAGGGGGCTTCGCCCCCTCTCTAAAATACCTTCCCCCTCTCCTCAAAGGAGAGGGGGATACAGGGGGTGAGGTGAGGAGGTAAACCAAAACCGAACAGAACCACTGCAAACTTGCCTAATCTCCTCAGGGTGAGGCTTTTGCAACTTTTCGTAGCATCGTTAGGCACTCTATCCCCCTTGACCTACTGGCTCTGGCTTCAGAATCTGGACAATGGGTGTTTTCTTATAACCTACTACATCAGCCCAGTTATGGCTATCGTAGGTTAACCCCGCTACTTCCGCAGGTGGTCTATTGTTTAATGCCATGTGTGGTCTGAAAAAGTTGTAATGAACCAGCCAGCCATCGGTAAACCGCTTTAGAGTATTCTTGTCCCTTAAATCACGCATAACTTTCTCCCTGTCTTTAAGGGAGTTGTGAAAACGCTCAATCAGAGACGTATTATTCTCAATATGAAAGGGTGAGCCTTGCTTGTGGTAGGTATCCGCACCATAGGCAAGCTCTATCCCGTCAATATAAGCTCCGAGCTTATCGGTGATAACCACTTTGGGACTTTTACCCGCACGCTTGGCAGCAAGCTCCATGAGTGCTTTAGCATCCTGTTTATTGCGTGTGGTGGTGATTCGGGAAGCTAACAAGAAGCGGGTTTTAGAGTCTATAATGTCCCAGAACACGACACCCTTTGGGTCTGTGCCTTTAACATCGGTCTGGATATAGGTTTCGTCTGCTACCCAGACATTACCGACTTTAGGACGCAAGTCCCTTGTTTCCCTTATCGCCCTATTCGTGAACTTGTTAATCCACTTGATAACGGCGGTATGCGAGATGTCATTATCGGTCTGGTGCTCTATGTTGTTCTCTATCTCGTGTAATGACATGCCACTGTAATACTCATTCAAGGCGTTGGCGATAAAGGCCGGGGATACCCTGCCATGAGACAAGGCTTCCGTTCCGGTGAACTTTGTGTGACAATCATTGCAATAGTAATTCTGGATGCCTTTATAAAGCCCAAACTTGCGGGTGTTCTGGCTATCACAGAATTTACAGGCTACTTTAGGGATAGCTGGCTTTGGTGGCTTAAGAACAGGTAGTATCCGTATTCCAGACTGGATATTAGCGGAACTTTCCCCACCTAGCCCACCTATAGAGTATGTTCCTGACTTCCCTAGATACCTGATATGCTTCTGGATGACTTTATCGCCCTCGTGGACTGTCTCCACCTCATAGTCATACCAGTTACCCGAACCTGGCGGTATTTCCTTTGCTCGTATAAACGTCATTTTTTAACCTCCGCAACTTGATTATGCCGCCTCTGCAATATCTTCATTCGCTTTCGAATATCATCCAATACTATATTCAACCCCTCGTTCATCTGTTCTTTTTTAGTAGGGCTACCCATCAGAATATTTAGCAGCATCTTAGATACAGGGTTACCTCGGTTTTTATCCATAAAACGTTCTGTTAAAAAAACACTACAATATCCATATGAATAGTCTTTGTGTTTTGCTATCAACTCTCTCAATTGAGTATCAGATTCATATGGTAGAAGTGCCCTGTCTAATCTATTCCAAGTCCTATCTTTATCCCTAAATTCAGACAACCCTTTATTTTGCTCATCTAACCACTCGCCAACTGTAAAAACATCTTCTTCTTTCCAATCCTTTGACGCTACCAACTCCTGTTTGATACGTGATGTTATACTAGCAACCTTGTACCAGCTTGATGCGCTCTTAACATTAGTTTTAGGGATATGTTTCCTAATACGTCTCTGCATATTCTTCTTAACTTTAACCCAATTACCTATGTCTACCAATCCCCACTTATGTACTAATTCGGGGATTGCATCTTCAATCCAACTACTATCCTTGTTGTCTTTGATTCTGATTGGAACAAATGACCTTACCCCCATAAATAATGCCAATGCGTTTTAGAGTTCTTCGCTAGAATATAGGTAGCGGGAGGACTCGAAATGCAACGCAAGAAGTACACGGAAGA
>Ga0082335_1000826_pt1 | contig 72862 bp, 64 predicted proteins | sample Subgrocontami58m_FD_72375 | JGI IMG/M metagenome (GOLD analysis project Ga0082335, IMG submission 72375) | Subsurface groundwater microbial communities from S. Glens Falls, New York, USA - GMW37 contaminated, 5.8 m (SPADES assembly) (version 2) ... | reverse complement strand
CTATCCCCACTCCGGCGCCGTACCATCCCGGGGCCATAAGGTTCTACAAAGAGGTCGGCTTGTGGACCCCTGCTCATGACAAGTGGCAGGCAGAAGCTCTGCAGCGAGAAAAAGACACGATTGCCAGTTTCAAGCCCAGCTAGGCTTCAAGCCCAGCCAGGCCAGCCAATGGTAATCCGGTAGAAGAAGGGGGACATGAGGGTCCCGATGTGGGGCCCTCATGTCCCTTTGCATGAGGAGGGGAGTAAGTGAACTCCAACTACTACGATCGCGCCGTGAAAATCACTGCCGGGGTTCTTGTGATAGCCACCCTGGCAGTGTCCGTCTTCTATGTTATGAGTATCGCCCCGCGCCTGGGGATCGTTGTCGGGAGCATCCAGTATGTCGCTCTCGGCACATCTCTTCTCCTCCCCCAGGCTTTCCTCCAGTTTCGAGCGACTGACAAAAGGCCCAAGGGCCAAATACCATGGTATGATTTTCTGGCCGCGTTGCTGAGCTTCGCTATTCCATTCTTCGTGTTCGTTACCTATAACCAGGCGCGCGCGGGCGGCTGGGGATTGTTCCCCCCGACTTCAGCTTTTGTTCTCGGGATCATCCTGATCCTCCTGGTAATAGAGGGCGCAAGAAGGACTGGTGGGAACTTCTTCGTCATTACAGTTATCGTATGCGGCGCGGTGCCACTCTTTGCACACGTGTTGCCTGGCTTCCTCCAGAACCTTCCTGTACAGCCAGGAAGAGTCATCGGGACGATTTTTCTCACCTCAAACGGCATCTTCGGGTCAGTAATGCAGACCTTCGTCCTGGTATTCCTGCTTTATATATTCTTTGGAGTATTGATACAGGTGGTCGGCGGGGGCACTTTCTTCAATAATATAGCCCTTGCGTTATTGGGACATACCGCTGGCGGGGCAGCAAAGGTTGCAGTTATCTCCAGCAGCCTGTTCGGTATGATTTCCGGCAGCGCATCAGCGAACGTTTCAGTGGACGGTGCAGTCACCATCCCAATGATGAAAAAGGCAGGGTACAAGCCCCATTTCGCCGCCGCAGTGGAAGCTGCTGCATCCGAAGGTGGGGCTATCATGCCCCCTGTAATGGGTGCGGTGGCGTTCATTATGGCTGACTTCCTCGGTTTACCGTACTGGCGCATAGCACTGGCAGCAATTGTCCCTGCGATACTCTATTACTGGTGCCTGTTTTCCCAGGTACATTTCCACGCCATAAACCATGGAATGAAAGGTTTACCCCGGAACGAGCTTCCACCCCTGGGAAAGTCCCTGCTCGATGGTTGGCATGTGATCGCCACTGTGCTCGTTCTGGTATGGCTGCTATTCGTGCAGAAAGTGAGCCCTGGAAAGAGCGTCTTAATCGCCTCAGTGGCATTCTTGCTGTTTTCCTCAATGAGGAAGAGCACCCGTCCCAATCCTGCTATGCTGACCGGCCTGCTTCAAGGCTCAGCAAGGGTCTTCGGCCAGCTCGCAGCCATAATCTTGGCCATAGGAGTCATCATCGGCGGCATCGGTCTGGCTGGCATCGACATGTCACTAACACAGTGGCTCGAGAGCGGGACTCACAGCGTTTGGGTTGGACTGCTCTCCCTTGCTATTGCCGCTTTTGTGTTAGGGACCGGGATGCCAGGTTCGGCAATATACCTGCTGCTGGCAGTGCTGATGGCGCCCCCCCTGGAAACATTCGGCTTGAACCGACTGGCCATCCATATGACCATTCTCTATTGGTGACTGCTTGCCGATTTCACACCCCCTACTGCGGTAGGTCCGATGATAGCTGCCGGATATGCCGGGGCTTCTCCGATAAAAACTTGTCTTCAAACCATGCGACTGGGAGCGGTACTCTACGTGGCTCCCCTGTTCTTTATATTCCACCCCGTTATCCTGTTCGAAGAGTTCAAGATCGTGCCCTTCCTTTACGTCGTCGCCTCCGCGTTCCTAGGATTCAGACTGGTGGCACGGGCATTTGAAGGATATCCACCGCCAGCAAGTCTGGCAAAGAACGCGAGAAGGCTAGTCGCATTGGCGTCCGGCATCATGATATTGTCTATGCTATGGTATTTGCAGGTGGCAGGAATGCTGATTGCAGCCGGCCTGACGGTTCTCTCCAATGAAGGTAAATTCAGAGTTCCCTTCCTGGGTCGTTCATCACCATCCCCATAGAAAGCCCGCCAGCGATTGGCGTATTGAAACAGAGGAGTAGCTGATGGAACACAGACTGAAGGAATTGATAGCGGCGGGAAGCGTCGCCAGGAGAGCCTCGTGGGCTTTGGACTTCCAAAAGTCCGGAGGCAAAGTGATTGGCCTGCTTTGCACATATGTTCCGGAAGAGGTGATCTATGCAGCAGGGATGTTACCCTGGCACATAGTCCCGTTCAGCGAGGCCAACATCGCCAAAGCCCTGGCGCACCGCATGCCAAGTTCCTCCCTCTATTGCAACGCAGTACTTGAGTCTCTGATGAACGGGCAACTGGACTTCCTGGACGGGGTGGTGGCAACCGACCGCGAGCAGGACCTGGTCCGCCTGTGGGACGTATGGGCGCATCTCCGCAGGACGCCGCTCACGCACATCATGCACATTCCCAGCCGCGAGGACGAACTGGGCTACCGTCAGATGGCAAAAGATACCACTGCGCTCATCAAGGCAATGGAAAAGTTTGGCGGCCGAGAGATCACCACTGAATCCCTTCAGAAAGCCATTGCCGTATTCAACAAGACCAGGACCCTGCTCTCTCGCCTGTACGAAATGAGAAAGCGCGAGACTCCTCCAGTGTCGGGGTCCGAGGCTATGTCGATTGTAGCTGCGGCAATGGTCATGCCAAAGGAAGAATTCAACAAAGAACTGGAATCGCTCCTGCCCTACCTGGAACAGAGAAAAGTGCCCTCACATGAGCGACCGAGGCTGCTCGTTTCCAGCGATACCCTCGACACGCCCTCCTATCTCGAGCTTGTGGAACAGACAGGAGCGATCATCGCAATGGATGACCTCGACCCGGGCAGTCGGTATTTCTGGAAACAGGTCGATGCCGATTCCAAAGACCCGATCTATGCCCTTGCAGTGCGCTATCTGAGCCGGCCGGCTCACCCCCGCATGTTCGACTGGGATAAGCAGATGCAACAGTTGAAGGACTGGGTCATCGAATATGACTGCGATGGCGTGCTGGAGTTGGTCGAGGCATATTCGTTGCCAAGGGAGTTCCGCGTCCCGGTGACACGGGCCGAGTTGACGAAGGCAGGCATTCCCAATCTGAGCGTCCCACGTCAACGCGACATGGCGGATGCCGGCCAGATAAGTACCCGAATACAGGCATTCGTCGAGATGCTCCAGACGAAGAACGCCTAGCACCGAGGAGAAGTCTTTTGAACTACTACGAATCAGAGATAGTCAAACTGAACAAGCGGATCAAGGCCATTGAGGCGAACCCGGACCCTACCAAGCTTAAGTCCAACAAGATAATGTATGAACTGGAACGGGACCTCAACATGCACCGCTTGAAGCAATGGAAAGCGGGCGTCCCCTTCGCTGACGGCCTCTATCCGCCGCTTATGAAAGCAATGGGGTTTGAATCGCAGATATTGGACATGGTGGCCGACAGGTCGCAACTGGCAACCAGCCATTTCGAGACCATCGGTAGCCTTGGGCTCCCTCAGAACGCCTGTGACAGGACAACTGTGCTCATTTCAATGTGCATCAACAAGGAAATCGCCGTCCCTGACTTCCTGGTTAGCCAGAACCGGTCTTGCGATCCTTTGAAACTGGCATATAACACCCTCGGTCGTTTGTTTGGCACGTCAATTCAATGCCTTGACCACGGACTGGAAGCCAACAATGACACGCTGCGATATGTCACAGACCAAATCGGCTCGATAATCGAGTTTGCCGAAAAGAAGATACCAGGCATTAAGTACGACGAAAGCAAACTCATGGAGTTACAGGAGGCAGACCGCATTGGCTTCTCCTATCTTCGGGACATTTACGAATTGCGTAAGCGGGTACCCTGCCCTCTATCTGGCAAGGACGCTTTCAGGATCCCAATTCCGCCGAGCCATTATCACGACCAGAAGCGAGCGTTAGAATACTTCAAGGCATGGCATGAGGAAATGGGCGAGCGTGCCGGGAAGGGCCAGGGAGTAATGGCAGAGGAGAAACTGCGCGTACTGTGGGCTGTCAGCGGGCCTTTCTACGCGAACCCCTTTGCTACACTCGAAAAGCGTGGTGTTTCCGTTCCATGGTTCATGTTCGACCAGGCCGCCAGGTTCTCAGGAGTAATCTACGGTTTCTACGGCGACGAGAAGGAATACGGACGAAAACTCTCTCCGCTGGAGGAAGAGGCCAGGATGTTGAACAGCCACAGTTGGGGCGGACTTGCCTCCAGATGGGTAAGGGATACTCTGTTCGTCTGCCGCGACCTCAAAATCGACGCCATAATAAACTTCCGCCAGGTGGGATGCACCGCGACGGTTGGCCTGGCGAAGATACTGGAGGAAGCCGCTGAAAAGGAACTCGGAATACCTACGCTTCACATGGAAGGCAGGCAGTTATTCCCATCCTACTTCGACGCGGCAACGGTCAACACCCAACTCGATGTGTTTATCGATTCCTGCCTGCGCCGCAAGGCAGGGCGCAGTGCTTCATAGGGTGAACTGAAGTCACATATCCGTTAGGAACTACACCCATGGAGGAAAGGGCTATGCAACTCCAGAAGAAGAGGATCATCGTAACGGGAAGCGCGCGCGGAATGGCGGCAAGCGCCTTGAACGCCTTCGTGTTTGAGGGTGCATCTGTGGCAGGGCTGGACGTCAAGGATGACCTTGGCCTTCAGGTTGTCAATGAGGCAACTAAAAGAGCCCCGCAGGGGAAGGCTCGCTACTTTCATTGCGATATCTCGAACAGGGCCGAGGTCGACAGAGTCTTCAAAGCTGCCGTAGAGCATCTGGGCGGGCTCGACGCCCTAGTTCACGCAGCCGGTGTGAAACGAGCGACCCCCGCGGAGAACATTCCTGACGAGGAATGGGACCTGGTAATGGATATCAATATCAAGGGCACACTGTATACGAACCAGGCTGCTTTCCGGTACATGCGCGAACACGGCGGCCGCATCGTGAACTTTGGCTCAGGCGCGGGCATGCGCGGGCTATCCGGGGCCGCGCACTACTCTGCTTCGAAGGGAGCTGTGCTGGCCTGGACCCGCACCGTGGCACAAGAGTGGGGCAAATATAATATCACAGTCAATGCCGTGGCCCCCGCTATCTGGACTCCCATGTACCAGGAAACCCGCAGCAAGTTTACGCCGGAGCAGTTGAAGGCACACGACGCCGCTAAGGCGACTGGTATCCCGATCGGAGGGCGCCTAGGAGACCCTGATCGCGACATGGCGCCGGTGCTCGTTTTCCTGGTAAGTGACGGGGCGCGATTCATCAGTGGTCAGACAATTGCCGTCGACGGAGGATCGAACCCGGTCCGGTAAGGCGACATCAAGCAGCCGGGACCAAAACGAAGATGCCCTAGTCTCCGGAAAGGACCAGGAGAGTTCGAAGCCTGTCCAGATTGGCCATGCTTTCGAGACCCTCGACCGCGTGCTTCACTCCCTCGACTTGAATCCCCGGCAAGACTGCGCCAGCCAGTTCGGAGAACTTGGCTTCCAGATCCTTCTGGCCCGGAGGGTTGCGTGGATGTCCGCGGAAGAACTCCTGGTGTGCCTCCAGACTGCGACCGTCCAACAATTTGATTTCGACTCTTGCCGCAAGTTCACCGTCGCCTCGAGGAATCGGCATCCCCATGGTTTTCACCTTGTCCGCGACTGTCAGGACAGCCTTATCCTGCCACATCTGAGGGTCGAGGTAAAAAGATAGGTCATTGCTGCCCTTTACCAAGCGGAGCGCGACGCTGTACGGGAGGCTGAACTGCGCACTCAAAACATCGTGTGGGTGGTATATCGCGCCACCGTGCAGCACTGCCCATTCAGCAATCCAAACGTTAATCTGGTCTATCTCATCGTGGCTGAAGCGGTGCCCTGCCATTATCATGCGGACTGCGTCCAGAGGGGCATGAATGGTGCCCACAGCAGGATATAGCTTGAAGATGGTATTGAGGATATTGAATTCCCTGCCGAGGTTGGCCATTTCGATGGTGCCGCCGTTTCCAAAGAGCCTGAAGATACCCCGCTTACCTTCAAAGATAGTCAACGGTCCGGTCAGGCCCTCCCGGGCCAGCAAGGCTGCCTGCGTTCCTGCCCTTACCAACATTCCTGCATGCGCCCTCTTGACTTCGCCTCCGCTCTGGTCATATTCCATAGTCCCGGAAGCGTCGCTGCCGGCGATGGCCAACGCATTGGCCGTCTCCAGTTCGCTAAGCCCGAGCAACTTTGCAGCCGTTGCGGCGGCGCCGAAAACCCCTTGCACCTTAAGCGGGTGCCAACCTCGTTCCAGCATTTCCCGATGTATCGGCAGCCCGACCTGGCAAATAACCTCGTATCCGGCCACGATTGCCGTTATCAGGTCCTTCCCGGTTGCTCCAACCTTCTCCCCCAGCGCCATCGCTACCGGAACCGTACAAACCCCGGGGTGGCCTGCGCCCAGAAGACCGTCATCAAATTCACAACTGTGGCCAAAGACCGCATTACAATAGGCCGCATACGGCACAACAGTACGCCCGCCGTGGTAGACTATGGTACTCTCCGGCTTGGCCTCCATCGCATTCACGAATCTCAGAACGGGCGCCACATGCGGAAGCGTTGCCCCCCTGACCTGGACTCCGAGCTGGTCGAGGATACACTGCTTCGCTTTCTGGACTACTGGCAACGGAAGGGCCTCGTACCGCAGGCCCACGACAAAACTGGCCAGCCCCTCAGCGATTGTAGGCATTACTTCCCCTCCTATGGCGTGTCAGATGCCCTGGCTCTCTTGTCCTTGAAGTCAGTCAGGCGGCGAGTCCGCTCATGGAACAGTTCGTTGTCTGCAGACTTCCATTTGGCAGCCATGGTTTCCATCCTCACTGCAGTGGCGAAATCCACTTCAAAACCCCTGTTCATCATGGTCTTGATGTGGGCCATCGCCCGCTGGCTGTTCTTCAGCAATAGACCAACAATCTCTTGCACTGCGCTGTCGAGCTTGCCTGTCGCCACAACCCTGGCCACCAGGCCCATCCTTTCGGCATCTCGGGCCGTAATAAACTCACTGGTCAACATCAGGTATTTCGCCCGCGTCAGCCCAGCTTTTCTGGACCAGCGCTGAGTTATGGCACCTGACGGAAGGATTCCCCAGCGAGCATGAGTATCGGCAAATCTGGCGTCCTCGCTTGCCACCACGATGTCGCAAGAGCAGGCCAGAATGAATCCTCCCGTGACGGCATAACCGTGCACCGCCGCGACTACAGGCTTGCTCATCGTCTCGATCCGCTCGAACGGGTCTGATGGAGGAGATCCGATCTTATGCATCGCTTCAATTGTCTCAAACTCGGGCTCACGAAGGTCCTGGCCGGCGCAGAAGGCTCGACCCGCACCCGAAACTACGACGACTCTGACATCCGCGTCATTCTCAGCCTCATCGAGGGCCGCAGTCAAGTCGCGAAACAAGGCCTGATTCAGGGCGTTCAGCACCTCGGGACGATTGAGTTTTATGGAAGCTACTGATTCCTTCTTCTCATAGATAATGATGGGACTTGCGATCATTTCTTTCCCTTCCGGATAGCGACGGCTTCGAGTATGCTACCCACATCCCGCACGTCTTCCAGTTTCCACATTACGTCCAGGGCAGCCTCGGCTTGCTTCCGGCCAAGTGTGGCCCTGGTCAATTCGAGGAACTTTTCGCTTATCTCAGCGTCGCTCATTGGATTCCCCGGATGCCCCTTCGGGTTCCCTCCATGCTGCACGAACTTCCTCCCGGAGCTATCCACTATCTCTATGCGGCAGTTGTATTGAGCCGTACCCTCCTTCTCGTAGAACTCCCTGGTGTATTCCAGGTCTTCTCGCATTTTGACCTTTTTCAGCAATGCCAGTAGTTTCGGGTCGCGAAAACGTTCAGGCGCAAAGGACTTCTCGGTTATGACACCGTCCACAAGAGCAACGACAACACAATACGGAACGCTATGGTCGGCGGTTTCCCGGGTCTTCGGGTCCCATTTCTCTTCGTCTTCAGGGCTTTCCCTGGTACCTACGGGCCGGCGATGAACAAAGACCGTTATGGAATCGATCTTGTCAATATCCACTTTCTTGCGCATTTCGAAAGCGATTTCGACAGGCACAAGCGCCGAGTACACTACTTGTCTGTATTTGATAAAGGTTTCTTCTATCAAGAACGGGCGGCCATGACCGCCGAAAGTCATGAGCTCAAATTCACCGGTGACCTTGTTCTTCAGGCCAAAGGGCCCTACAAACGGTTCGTTAGGGCCGCTCATGCCTTCAGACGCAAGCTCGGCGGCAAAGAGACCGTTACGTGCCGCATTCGGCCCGGCACAGGCCTTCCACATGGACAAGGCCCCTTTCCTTGTCTGGCCCAAAGCTATGTTGGGTACAATGGACAGCGACAGGGCATGTGCCATCTGCTCCCGGTTCAGGCCGAAAACCTTTCCGCACCCCATTGCGCTTCCCATGGAATGCTCGGGGGCGTAGTCGAAGCCCCTGAACATGAACTCCGCTGCATCGACGAAACGGTCTATAACCTCGTAAGCCAAAGTGAGGCCGCAGGCAAACGTCATGCCGTCAGCATGCAGCGCCTCTGAAACAGCCAGGACAGCCGGAAGGCTATCGCTCGGATGAGGACCGTCCTTCTTAACATAGTCATCACTGAAATCCAGATACCTCACGGCAACCCCGTTAGCAAAAGCTGCCATCTCCGGCGTGGTCTTAGTGTCTGTGCCAATTATGGTGGCGGGCCTGCTGCTACTCACCCGGCCAGCCACTTTTCTGACAACCTGGGCAGTGTCCGATGAGAAGGCTCCCAGGGCACAGCCGACGGAATCGACCAGACTTCTCTTGACAGCACGAAGAGCTTGCGGGGTAATGTCTTTATTGCTCAATGCAGCGGCATATGAGCTTACCTTATCCTGTACTTTGTCCATGTTTCACCTCTTCTTGATTTTGATAGTTATCCCGGCTATCCCGGCAGGATTTGCCTATATTGCGAGGCCGATACGAGCACCTTCCTCGACGGCATCGGCTATGCAGCGTGGTTCAGCGCAGTCACCAACGGTATATACAGAGTGTGATTTGCCTTCCAACTCCTTCAGAAGGCTACGATTAGCGACTGCACCAGCAGCCAATACAATAGAATCAGCGTTGAGCACACTCGCCTCGCCTTGTCCATTGCAGATGACTATTCCCTCGGCAACAACTTTTTCACAGCTTACGCAGCAATAGCTGGCCACTTTTTTCGCCAGGAGCCTCTCCAACAGCAATGGTCGGGTGGACGGACCCACCCCTATCGCTATGTCCGGCCTTAATTCGACAATCGTGACTTCGCGGCCTTGTTCGGCGAGGAATTCCGCGGTCTCGCAACCGACCAGTCCTCCACCAATGACCACCACACGTTGCCCAACAACTCCTGGATTGGTCAGAGCCTCTGCTGCCAGCACCACCCTTCCATCATCAATCCCGGGTATTCGGGGAACGATAGGATTGGACCCTGTAGCAACTACTATCACCTCGGGCCCATCAGCAAGGACTTGTTCGATCGACCCACCCGTTCCCATGACTCTCTTTACACCCGCCTGCTCAAGCTGCCGGTCCAGGTAGCTCGTGAATCCGTTGACGATACTCTTGTAAGGAGGCAAACAGGCCAACCGCAATTGACCTCCAATCTCCTCTTCGCCTTCATAGATAGTCACATCGTGACCGCGCCTGGCAGCAACAAGCGCGGACTGGACCCCTGCAGGGCCACTGCCGATCACAGCAACTTTCTTGCGAACAGTCGCTGGCTTAGAGACAAACTGTCGCTCCTTCCCGGACGCAGGATTGACCGAACAACGAACTGGGGCATCCACGAGTGGTTGGTCGCGACAAACGAGGCAAAGAATGCAGGGTATGATATCGCGTGCCCTGCCTTCCCTGGCCTTGTTGGGCAAATCTGGATCTGCAATAAGGGCCCGTCCCATGGCAACGAAATCCACCATCCCTGCTTTGATACTGTCTTCAGCCACCTGGGGCGTGATCCTTCCCACACCTATGACAGGCACCCCCACTGCTGTCTTGACCCCCGCGGCCAACGGCAGCAGGAAGCCTTCCGGGTGGGCCGATGGGGGCAACAGCTCGTCGCCGCGCTCCCAAAACATGACATGGGCTGGACGGAAGTCTCCTGAAACAACATGTATCGCGTCTGCCCCGGCTTCCTGTGCCAGACGGGCGATCTCTTTGCCTTCTTCGATGGTGATGCCATTCTCCATCCTGTATTCTCGTCCGTCTATCCTGCACCAAACCGGATAGTCATTTCCAGCACGAGCCTTTATTGCGCGAATGACCTGACTCAGGAACCGGGCCCTGTTGGCGACCGTCCCGCCATACTCATCATGCCGTTTGTTAAAGGCTGCGCTGAGGAAAGCTGACAGGAGGTACCCTCGAGCCGCCATAACCTCCACGCCGTCGAAACCTGCCAGGCGCATGCGCTCTCCAGCAGAGGCATAGAGCTCGACGATTGCCAAGATATCATCAGTCCTTAATTCTCGTGGAAGCCTCGCACCAGGCTTGCCAACCGCAGAGGGGCCTACCGCCTGGCCCTTGAGCACGTGCGCCGAACCGCCAGCATGGTGCAACTGGACAGCCGCACCAGCGCCGTGTTTCTTGACCACTGCGGCCATCCTGCTCAAACCAGGCAAGAACCTGTCGTCGTCCGCATGTGGTTGCCGAAGAGAAGACTTCCCCAGAACAGAGTCGACACAAACATTCCCGGCAATAACAAGGCCAGTGCCGCCCATTGCCCTGGCTTCGTAGTAGTCCAGCATGACATCGGTGACCTCACCGTCAACCGAAGCAAGTCCCGTCCCCATGGAAGGCATGATAATCCTGTTCCGAATCAGAAGTTTCCCTATTTGTGCTGGCTCAAAGAGTCTCGGGAAGAAAGCCGGTTCTGGTTGCATTATCTGGAATTCTCCAATAATAGAAGGTCCCCTGCGTTTCGATGCGGCCCAATACTAATCCCTGTGAGCACTTGCCGAAAGGCACTTCTGGCCATGTCACCTATCCGGTTGGCCGCCAAAGGTTGGCCTGTCATGCCTGCGACTCAGCTTTCGGCTATTTGATAGAGTCCCCCGGCCAGACTTTGGTCATTTCGAATGCCCCACCCCATTTTGCCTCCCATTCTTCCCCCGACCATTTCTGCCGTCTTTGGGCTAGACCCCCTGCCATATGGCCTTCGGCATACACTGCTTCCAGGGCTTGACGGTCCTCAAATTCGTATATTGCCAGATACTTCGGAGCGCCTGGGTAGGTCTGAACCCCTCTGATCATTTCGTAACGAACAGCACCCAGCACGTTACGTGAACTGAGGAAATATGGCACGTGGACCTCGTTATACCATTTGTTGAACTCTTCCTCGCGTTCGGGAGGTCCGTGGAAATCCACGCCGACTATTAGAATCACGCTCTGTTTATCCAATCTGCGGCACTCCTTTAGCCTACAGCGTTCTCCCAACCCGGTGCCCGTCGTGAATCGCTTCCGTTATCCTCCTGGGAGACACGGCATCTCCTACGAGGTACGTTTCAGGAACCTTCCCCTTAAGTTGTTCTGCCAGCTCTTGCTGCGCCATCCTTCCTCCAGCCTGTACAACCGTGTCCACTTCCAGGACTTCCTTCGTGCCACCGACATTAAGAGTAACACAGTTGCCAATGACCGTTTCTATCGTGGCGTTGACATAGGTAACCACTCCTGCCTCCTTCACCTTGTGGACGATTGCGGATTTGACGAGAGGGAATATCTTTGTACCCAACTCGGGACGCCTTGTTACGAGGAATACTCTCTTCCCCTGCACAGCCAGGAATTCTGCAGTCTCCAGGCCCACTAGACCTCCTCCCACCACGAGAACGCTCTTTCCCACAGCGGATTTTCCTACAAGCACGTCGTCAGCGGCAACGAACTTTGGCCCAAGCGTATCTCGTGATGGAACGGTCAACTGCGAACCGGTGGCTATGACCACTGCGTCCGGGTCTTCGTTCAGAATCGAAGAGACGTCGGCGGATTCCCCTAACCTTATCTTGACTCCCGTCCTGTGCAATTCCGTGGTGAGGTATTGTCTGAAGTCTTCTATTCGTTCTTTCATCGGTGGCCTGGATGCTGGTATGAGGGCTCCTCCCAGGGAATTCTCTCTCTCGAACAGCGTGACGCTGTGGCCCCGGGAAGCGGCTATGCGGGCGGCTTCCATACCGGCAGGTCCACCCCCAACCACCACTACTTTCTTACGTCTTTCTGCAGGAAGAACACGGTTTGTGACTTCCCTTCGCGCCTCGGCGTTGACACAACATGGTGATTGGTTCGCTGGCACCCAGCTCCAGTCTACGCAGGTATTGCAACTGAGACATGGGCGGATACTTGCCCAATCGCCGAAAGCAACCTTGTTCGGCCATTCAGGATCAGCGATAAGCGGACGGCCCAGCCCTATCATGTCCGCCTTCCCTTCCTGTAATACCGACTCCGCCAATTGCGGAGTATGTATCCTGCATGCAGCTTCAACAGGTATTTTGACGAATCTCTTGATATAGGCAGCCCAATCGACATAGCAGCCCATGGGAAGGTAATTGTAGAGCGCAGTCACAGTGTTGATATATCCCCTGGGATGGTTGGTTACCCCCTGGGTTACCACCAGCATATCTGCGCCTGCCTTTTCCAACTCCATCGCCAGCCTGGCGCTTTCATCAAGCGTGATTCCTCCTTCGGCTTCCTCCAGCGCGCAAATCTTAAAGAAGATCAGGAAATCATCCCCAACTACTGACCGTATGGCCCTGACGCATTCCAGCGGGAATCGCATCCTGTTGGTCAAGGTTCCGCCGTACTCATCGTCCCTGTGATTGTCCAGGGGGGACAAGAACTGCCGCATGATATAGGCATGGGTGCCGTGCAGTTCCAGGAAATCGAAGCCAACCTGTTTCTGCCTGTGAGCTGACTCAGCCATCTTCTCTACATACGAGTGAATATCGTCCCTGGTCATCGCCTCGGGAGTGAATGCTTTCTCGGGACCCCAGACCAGGGCATTGTGCGTAGCAGTTGATATCGGGCCAGACGGACTGAAAAAATGGTGTTCCCTTTTGCCGACCGGTGAAGGTTGAATGCCTATCTTGCAGTCGGGTGCGGCATTATGGACAGCATCAACCAGTGGCCTCATGTCCTCCACGTTGTCCAGTATCTTCTCAAAGGTCCGGACCCTCCCGGCTGTTATCGAACCCACACCGCCCCTGGCCCGGGCCACGAAGTAGCTGACAGGCATTTCTCCTACTTGCCCGGGGTAACCCATGGACAACATGTTGACCCTGTTTTTCAGCGTTACGTTCCTGATCTTAAGGGGCTCAAAAAGCTTCATGCGCGCTCTCCTTGTTCCTGGAATCCTGGACTAGGGCAACAGTACCGCCCGGCCGACCAACTCCCCGACTCTCATAGCCGCGAAAACCTTTTCGAATTCACTCAGCGGATAAGTACCTGCGACTACCGGGCTGAGCTTTCCCAATCCGATCAGACTGAGCACGTTTTCCAGGTCAAGTTTCGTAGCGCTTCTCGAACCTACTATTTGCGCCTCAAGCATGACCACATCCATGAATGGTAATGCGAATTCCCGGTCCTGAATCCCGACTACGATCAGCTTTCCTCCGGGGCGAAGAATAGTCAGTGCCTGTCTCATGGTATCGGCGAAACCAATGCTGTCTACTACTACGTCCGCGCCCTGGCCGGAGGTAAATGCCTTAACCTCTGCCACCAGGTCTTGAGTAGCAGGGTTCACTGTCGCATCTGCCCCAAGACTCCTCGCACGTTTCAGACGTTCCTCGTTCCTGCTGGTTGCGAGAACGCTGGCCCCGGCCAGAGTGGCTATCTGGACTGCCTGAATGCCCATGCCTCCTATCCCCAGAAGAACAACCTTGCTCCCAAGCTTCACCTTGGCTTGTGCCAGCGCATGGTACAACGTTGCCACGGCGTCGATGGCCACTGCGCCATCAACGAACGAGATGTTATCAGGCAGCTTTATCAAGCTTCTTTCAGACGTGACCGCGTATTCAGCATGAGAGCCATCAAGCTCATGGCCCAACCGCTTGAGGTTTCGGCACAGGTTTGGCCGCCCAATCGAGCAGTAGTGGCATGTGTGGCATGGTATATCGACTGTGGCCACTACACGGTCGCCAACCTTCACCGAGCAGACATCTTCACCCAGTTCAGCGATTACTCCAGCCGGTTGATGCCCCAGAACCAGCGGCCATCTTCCGAACGAAAACCGGTCTCCAGTGATCAGGACATCGCCACGGCACACCCCTGAAGCCTTGATCTGGATGCCTACCTGCCCTCGCTCCGGTCGCGGTACCGGCACGTCCTGCAGTGTCGTGCCCTTTCCCGGTCCGCCCCAGACCACTGCTTTCATCGTGGCTCTCCTTTTGCGGCTGGCCTGTTGCAGCAGGTGTATTGCCTTTGCCTCTAGGCGCCGTATTGTCCGGTCTCCTGTAAGCCCAGGTAAGTAAGTTTTTCCCTGGAGGGAATTCCTTCTTCGCTCCAACCCCTGCAGGCGTAGTACTCGTTAAGCATCGCTCCCAGAGGTGGAAGGTTGTCCTCAGGGTTCCGCTTTGCTGTAAGGAATCGGAGTGGAATGGTATCGTCCTTGCGGCTTATGCCTCGACGTACACTTATCATTCTCTTGAAGTTAAATGCACGTTCGCCTGCTTTCATGAATTCCTCTATTCCCATATCCCACCCGGTCACGAAGTTCAGCCATTCCAGCAATAGCTCGGGAGGTATCATCTGCTTGGTGTTAGTTACACCCAGGAGCTTCTTGCACACTACCATAGAATCGAACAGCCCTGCAAAATCCTGGGCCTTTGCAACAAGCTTCCCCACGCCTTGCACGGCAAAACGGTCGGTCCCAAGCTCTCCCGCCAGAAAAGGCACCGAACTCAAAATAACCGTGGAGCCTTCCATATGCCTGGCTCCGCCACTCGCCGTTGCGAACTCCAAAGCCCCGGCATTCCATGACCTCAGGTCGTGTGGCGGCATTTCCTGGCCTTTCACATGCATAGCGTATTCACTGGCAAGACCTCCGATGCGGTCGGCGGCCCGTCTTACTCCCTCCCCAAGCAGCCTTCCAAAACCCTCCCTCTCGCCTATCTGCTGCACCATGGCCAGGAGACCATCCCCATTCCCCCAGGTAAGATCGATGCCGACGGTATCGCCTTTGGTAATGGTCCCTTTTTCATACAGCTCCATGCTGAAGGCGATGACGCCCCCAACTGACATCGAGTCCATCCCATACCGGTTGCACATGTCGTAGGCCTCAGTGAGAACAGCCATGTCCTTAATCATGCATCTGGCACCCAGGCATACGGTTGCGGCTCCGGCCGGACGCTTCCTGTCGCCGATCAGATTCGAATCACGGCAACCCACACTACACCCCATGCATGGTACGTTCCGTCCAGCAAACATGTTCTCAATGTAGACTTCCAGGAAGCCTTCAAACTCGCCCGCCTTGTAGTTCTTGATGCCTTGCTTGCCATCCTGCCACATCTTGTGGAGAAGCGGCTCCCACTTGCGCCTTAACTCGTTGAAGTCAATCCTACCGCTTATGAATTTGGCGGCCACGCTGCTTTTCAGGCTGGCCTCATCATAAATCTCAGGCCGCATGCTTCCCCTCACGGCGATTGCCTTCAACTTCTTGCTGCCCATAATGGCTCCCAAGCCGTTGGTCGCGGCCACTCCACCCTCTTTGCCCGCACACAGGATGCTTGCGAACCTGACCAGTCTTTCCCCGGCCTGGCCTATGGTGGCCGAACAGACCTTCTCGCCCAGTTCGGCCTTCAGCGTTTCGTCAGTCGCCCAATTGTCCTTGCCCCAGAGGTGGACACCATCTCTCAATTCCACCGTGTCTCCGTCGACTAACAGATAGACCGGCCTTTTCGCTATGCCCTTCACTACTATGCCGTCCCAACCCGCCATCTTCAGCGTATAACCCCAGTGTCCTCCGGCATGCGCTTGACCCCAGATGTTGGTCAAGGGTGACAGCGATGAGACAACAAACCGTCCGCTTGTTGGCACTCTGGTACCGGTGACCGGACCCGTCATGAATACCAGGGGATTGTTTTCAGAGAAAGGGTCCGTCGAGGCATCCGTCTCATCCCAGATTACTTTCGCGGCGAGCCCGGCCCCACCGATGAACCGCCTGGCAAGTGCCTCGTCCAATTGCCTTGCAAGGACCTCACCACTGCTGAGGTCCACCCAAAGGACCTTCCCGGCATATCCTCCGGACATTTCACATTCCCTCTACTTCATCCACCGCAGCGGCAGAAGCGCCACATCGGGGGCAAATACCACCAATGCTTCAACAAAGATAAGTCCCACCAAAAAAGGGAGGCAGCCTCTGTAGACCGTCCCGGTCGACACATCCGGCAATACACTTTTGGTTACGAACACCATCAGACCAACTGGCGGTGCCAGCATGCCAATCTGCCATGCCAGGATGATCAGTATGCCGAAATGTATTGGGTCTACGCCCAGAGCCCTTACGGCCGGCATGAATATTGGAATAGTCAGCAGCATCAGGCTAATCTCTTCCATGAACGCGCCAAGGACGAGATACAACAACAGGACGAACACGAGGAAGAGAGCTGGGGAAATGCCAATCCCAATGACCCACTCTCCAAGCGTTGACGGCAGACGACTCAAGGCAACGAAGGTATTGAAAAGCATGACCCCAATCAGGATTGCCAACACCGTACCCGTCATGCCCACGGTTGAAAGCAGAGCTTCCTTGAAACCTCGTGCCCGCAAACGTCTCAACATCACACAAACTACGATGGCTGCAACAACTCCGATGGCGCCGGCCTCGGTCGGAGTGAACACGCCTCCGTAAAGGCCGCCGAAGACAACCAGAAAAATGGCCAATATGGGCAGTACGCTTTTCAACCCTTTCAACTTCTGCATGAAGTTGACCTTGATGGACGCCAGAGGGGCCAAAGAGGGCTTCCGCTTTACCATCACAAAGATGATTAGCGAAAAAACAAGAACCTCGACAATTCCGGGAATAAAACCTGCAATGAACATTTTCCCTACAGATACTTCCGCTGCCAGGGCATAGATAATCATCGGCACGCTGGGAGGAATCATAATGTCCATGGTTGCGCCGCTCGCTATGACCCCTGACGCCAGCCCCTTATCATAGCCGTATCTTCTCATCTGGGGGTAACACACAGCAGCGATCGTGCTCGCAGCTGCAACCGAAGACCCGCTGATGGCGCTGAAGATGGCAGTCACAACCAGCGTCGCCACTGCCAAACCACCGGGGAGGCGCCCAAACCAGTTGTATGCAGCTTCGTACAAATCCTTTGCGACTCCAGACGCTGAAATCACGAGCCCCATAAGGACGAACATAGGCAGTACCGAGAAGGAGTACTCGTTCGTCCAGGCAAAAGGGACCACGCGGAAGAAGTACAACGCCTGAGTAACGCCGGACAAGAGGATTGTCCCGACTGCACCCACGAGGGCAAAACAAAGTGCTATCGGGACACGCAGGAACATGAGCCCCGTCAGAACGAGAAGCCCCACGACACCCATTATCTCTGGAGACATGATTCCCCCTATTATGTTAGCTCTGGCCAGTCGTGGGACTATTGCCTCTGTGACGTAAGAGGTTGAAAAGCTGGCTCCCCGAGGCAACAGCGGACAGGAAAAACCCGAGGGCCAACATGAATCTAAACGGAGCGGCGACGATGGCGACCGTGCCCGGAGAGGTTTCGATGTAGGGGACCAATGAATCACGAACGGCTATGGAGCCTTGCCAAGTAAGGATTGCGAAGATGCCTACCGAAATGCTGGCAGAAACAAATAGCAGTATGCGCTGCTGAGAGGACGACAGCCTATCGAACACCAAATCAACTTTGATGTGTTGATTGTCGGCGGTAGTCACAGCAATGCCGCAAGCCGCTATGACGGCCAGCATGAGTCCGGTCATTTCGAATGCCCCCTTCAGGGGCGAATTGAATAGGTACCTGCCCCCCACATCAATAACAGTCATTGCTGCGAGGAGGAGGACGACCGCGGCGCCCAAGTAGCCTAGCACATTGAAGACCGGATTGGCTCTTTTACCTTCGCTGCCTGTCATGCTGGTGCGTTCCGAGCCAGCCCTCTGGTGATCCAGAGGGCTGGCTCTTCTTCAACTATTTCTTGAACGGGCTCAGAGGCTCGTATTTCTTCACCAGTTCCAGGTAAGTGTCCAGTACCTTCTGGGCGGGCAGGCCTTTCGCTGCGGTTGTGGTAACCCACTCTACCCAGACCTTCTCACGGCTGACCTGCTGGGACTGGGCGATCTCGGCGGCAGTGGGATTGAACACCTGCATCCCTGCGGCTGTCATCTTCGTCAATTGGGGGACGTCCGTCTCGACTTGGTAGATGCGATGGTTTGCCTCGGGGTAATCTGCGTTCACCTGCTCTATTATTTGTTGGATATCAGCAGGAAGTCTATTCCAGGCGCTCTCACCAATGGCCCCTACCAGCACAGTGCCAAGAAGCGGGAGCGGGTAATAATACTTGATAATGCCATCGTATCCACCGGTCAGCGCCGCTGAAGGACCCGCGACCGTACCATCAACGGTTCCCCTCTCCAGGGCTGTAAACACTTCCGCTGTGGTTATGTTAACTGCGGTACCACCAAGGGCAGTTACCAGTTTGGCCGCTTCTCCGATAGTCCGTATCTTAAGCCCTTTCATGTCATTCAACGTCTTGATCGGGACCTTCGTTGTCATTACTCCCTGTATCGAAGCGGCGAAGCCAAACATGAACCTTGCCTTAGCCTTTGTTAGCTCGGCGTTCAACTCCGGGACTTGTTTGTACAGGTCGGCAGCCGCTTTGGCGGCGGGCCAGGGATCGACATACATGTTCGGCAGGTAGCCAAAATATGCCAGGGGCATGCTGGCTGGCTCGTTCCCAGCTTGCAGGACCGTCACATCCGCTACCCCGGAGGTCAAGGAACCAAGCAATGCCGTGGCAGGAGCGAGTGTAGAACTCCAGTAGCGCTCGAACTTCACTCTGCCGTTGGTCCTTTTTTCTACTTCATTCATCCACCAGACCAGAGTTTGGCCGAATCCGCCCCTTTCGGTCGTTGCAGTTCCAAACCTCAGGACTATGGGGGCGACCGACGTCGGTACCGCCGTGGTGGCCGGCTTTGTTGTTACTGCCGCCGAAGTCGTTGCAGCCGTAGTAGTTGTCGCTGCAGTCTTGGTTGTAGTCTGCGGCGGCGTTGTGGTGGTGGCCTTCTTGCAGCCAGCCAACACTGTCGTCGTCAATAGAAGAACCGCCATGAATATCCCGATTGCTTTCACCCTGTTCATGTAACCCTCCTTGCAATTCTTTCGCCAAACGGTCTTCCAGAGTACCTTGCTGCCTATATGTCGCGGGCAAGACGCGAGCCGGAATGTATGGCCTCCATTGCATGCATTGGTGCCACACAATCGCCTATGGAATAGAACTCCTTCGACTGACCTTCCAACGCTCTTTTCAACGGATTGTTAGGTAACCTGTTCAACGCGATTATGACATTGTCTGCCGGAAGCAGACGCGTCTTCCCTGTTCTGTCTGTCACGACCACACCGTAGTCATTGATCTCGTGCACTTTTGCACCGGTCAAGATATTCAATCCCGCTTCCCTTCCGAAAAACACAAGGGCGGGTCTGCGCATCCTTGTTATGTAAGGCGCGTCCCCTGTATCGGAAGATTCCTCAACCAATGTCGTCTCCTTGCCCTCTTTTGCCAGCGAAACAGCGGTCTCCCAGCCATGACCACCCCCGAGCACGACAACTCTGCGCCCCACTTCGGGCTGATTCTTCAGGTAATCATCCAGCATAACTACGTTCCTGCCACTTATACCTGGTATCGCTGGCACTGCAGGAACAGAGCCGGTGGCAAGGACAACCGCATCTGCATCAATACCGGCGACAGAATCTGGAGTCACACCCTTCCCAAGAATAGTCTTCACACCCAACTTCTTCAACTGGGCACCCAAGTAGATGACTGAATTCATCAGATCATGCGTATTCAGCTTAGGAATCCTGGAAGCAACGGAGCATACTGCTCCTCCGAGTTCGTTTCCTTTCTCGTAAATGGTGACCTTGTGTCCCCTGAGGGTGGCAACGCGGGCGAATTCCATTCCGGCCACGCCTCCTCCGATAACGGCTATGTTCTTAGGCATGGCAGCAGGCCGTATTTCAGTCTCAGATTGACGTCGTCCCATCTCGAAGTTGACAGCGCATTTCACAACGTCCGATACGTTCACTACCTTGCCCATACACTGGTCGCAAGCCATGCACCGCCGAATGTCATCCAGCTTTCCTTCTCTTGTCTTATGCAGGAAATCTGGGTCCGCGATTTGCGCACGACTTACTGATACTATGTCTGCCTGCCCCGTCTCAAGGATGTGTTCTGCTATCCTGGGGTCATTGATCCGGCCGGCTATCACCACCGGGACTTTGCAGACTTTCTTTATTCCTTCAGCCAGGTGTACCAGGCATCCCCGAGGCATGTACAGTGGCTGGACCACCCAGAAATTCCTCTCCCTAGCCCCCGCGGATACGTCAACCCAGTCCAATCCCGCCTCAACGAACCTGGGTATCGTCCTCTGGTTCTGTTCCAGGGTAATACCTCCGGGAAAGAAATCATCCCCATTCACCCGCAGCCCAAGAGCGAAATCTGCCCCCACCGCCTTCCTGGCCCGTCTGATGACCTCCACTGTAAAGGCAGTAGGTTCCCCCCACTTATCGGTTCGCTGGTTAGTGTAATGCGCCTGGAAGGCGTTGAAGATGAAACCGTGAGCCCCATGCAACAAGACCATGTCGAATCCGGCGCCTTTCGCACGCAACACCGCCCGCACGTAATCGTCGATGAGTTCTTCCACTTCTTCGGTCTTCAAGGCGCGGGGCTTGTTGCTGCCGTCCGGCGGCCAGTCGACAACTCCACCCTCGGGCAGAGGAGCTGAAGGAGCGACCGGTGTAATGCCAGTGATGGCCTTTTGCGCCGACCTGCCCGCATGGACAAGCTGGATGCACGCTGGCAGGCCGTGTTTATGCATTATGTCGGCAACTTTCGAGAATGCCTTGGCATGTTCGTCGTGGTGCAGACAGGCAAATCCGAGGAACGGCTTGCCATCTGGACGTATGCTCGTTGCCTCGCCGGCTACCATTCCCCAGCCACCCCGGCACCTGTCCTCATACTGTTCGAAAGTCAATTCGGTGGGAAAGCCCTCGGAATCATTAGTAAAGGTCTGAGTGGGGGCCATGAACAGCCGGTTGTTGATCTTTATCTTCCCTATGGTAATTGGCTGAAACAGATGCTGGAACACCACCATACCTCCTGGAAGCGGAAAGTGCCAAGTCCTGCGGATGTTTCAGCAATTTAAGGGCATTTCCCGTCCGTTGTCAATAGCACAAACGCCCGTATGACCGTTCGATCTCCTTGGACTACAGCCTTGTGGTATAATCGGACACGCTATCAACCCGCCCGGGGATATACGAGGGACTGCTGTCAGACCCCGTAGCGCAAGTCCCAATCAGCGCAGGAGGAAACCTTTCTTGGTCCGACTGAAGAAATCCGAACAACTGCAGAGGCTTATCAGGCAAGATGACGTCACAGAATTGGGCATCTCCGATTGGACACTGCTTCGAGAGGCGATCGAGGCAGGCAACAAAGAAGAAGCTCTGGAAATCCTCGAATACTCTTTCACCAATTACCGGGGCCTGATCGACAGTTTGACATTATTCAGGCAGATGGCTCTAACAAAAATCGCGGCCTACGATGAATCGCAGGTAGAGAAGATTCACCGGGCACGTTTCACGCCATTCGTGAAGAACTGGATGGAAACCACTCCTGGAGTCGTCGAGTCGCTTCAGAGGTTCACCGAATCCTTTCGGGGCATCGGCATGAGCGATTTCAAAGTTATCGAGGAGCCGGACAGATACGTGATTGTGTTGGAACCCTGCGGTACAGGCGGCAGGATGAGGCGGGCAGGCAATGCGAAAGATGGAACAAAGAAAGGGTACGATTGGTCGTGGGGGAAGAGAGGAGTCCCCTACTATTGCACTCACTGTTGCACCTTCCAGGAAATTCTGCCTATCGAGGCACGAGGCTATCCAATTTGCGTTACGGACTTTAATGAAGATGCCAGCAAACCATGTCGACATCTCTATTACAAGAGACCCGAACTGATCCCTGACGAATACTTCACCAGGATCGGGCAGATTCCTTATCGGCTGAGGAAAAAGACTTAGCCGTTAGAAAGATGAGAGGGAAACGATCATGAAATTAGCTAACAAGGTGGCCCTTATTGACGGTTCGACTTCAGGCATAGGAAGGGCAGGCGCCGAACTCTTCGCCAGAGAAGGGGCAAAAGTGGTGGTAACCGGGAGGAACGACAAGGCCGGAGAGCAAGTTGTTCAAGGCATCGCCAGGGCCGGAGGAGATGCATACTATGTCAGAGCAGACCTCCAGAAGGTCACCGATATCGAGAACTTGGTCGACAAGGCCATCCAGCACTATGGAAGGATAGATATCTACTGGCACAACGCGGGCGCTCCAGGCCCGATGGGGATTGAGAACGTGAGTGAAGAGAAGTATGAGGCCACGATGAACACTCACGTCAAGGGTGGTTTTTTTGGGGTCAAGTATGTCCTGCCGCAGTTCAAGAGACAAGGCCGGGGCGTGATCCTTTTCACCAGTTCCCTCGCCGGGTTAAGGCCTGCATCCACCTCTGCCACGTACTCGTGCGCCAAGTCCGCGCTGATTCATCTGTCGAACTGGCTGGCCTTCAACTATGCGAAAGACAACATTCGAGTCAACTGCATCTGTCCTGGAAATACCGAAACGCCCATTTGGGACATAGTAAAGAACGAAGCTGCCAAGGCGGGTGTGGCGTTCGAGCAGTACACAAAGTCTCTGTTCGCCGCTATTCCTATGGGGCGCCTTGGCCAACCGTCGGAAATAGCATCAGCAGCGCTTTACCTCGTATCGGACGACGCCTCTTACATTACCGGCGCGGTGCTCAATATTGACGGCGGGTCGACTGTCTACTCAAGACCGCTGTAGGTAACCCTTTAGCAGACCAGATTGAAAGCACCGGTCAGTGGCCTCTTGATTCTGGCAGGTCTTTCGCGGCCCCACTCAATCCGTGAGACTTCGTCCACGGTGGAAGTGGACTCCCGGGAAGACAACACTATCGCTTCCATGCGTCGGAAGACCCCAATCTTCCTCTGGACGACGCGGAAGATTGCATCTTTCCTACGGCCCCAGGCCGACTATTCGAGCCCTGCGGGAGGACTTAAGAAGTGGTGCCCGGGCAAACGGCCAGCAGCCCCGGGTTGTCAGGGCTGCTGCAATACGCCTTTACCAAGCAGCTCGACAAACTCCTCATCCGATATGCCGACGAGGTCGTGGCAAACGTATTCGTTGTGCTCGCCAAGCCGGGGAGCAGACCTTTCGATCACAGCAGGTGTCCTGGAAAGACGGAAGGGAGGAGCATCGTGGGCAAGGCCCCCGATCTCACTGTGGTCCAGCATCAGATAATGCTCCCGATACTTCAGTTGCGGGTCTTTCCGCAGGTCCTCGGTAGTCTGGGCCATACCAGCGGGAACTCCCGCCGCCTGCAGCAAATTCATGACCTGTTCGGCAGACCTGTGGATCGTCCAGTTCTCCAAATGGGCGTCAAGCTCCGCTTCATTTCTCTTTCTGCCCAGTACCGTTCTGAACTTGGTATCTCCGGCCCACTGCGGGTCCCCCATTGCCTTGCACAATGACTTCCATTCTTCATCGGTGAAAACGGTGATCGCGCACCACCGGTCATTGCCGGAGCATCGATATACTCCGTGAGGCGCGGCATGGCTGCATCTGTTTCCGTCCCTTCCCTGTGTCCTTTGGTTCACCGAACAGTCCAACAACATCGGGGCAAGAAGATGAAGGTTAGCTTCGTACTGTGCCTGATCGATATGCTGGCCCTTGCCTGTCCTCTTGCGATAGGCAAGGGCTGCAGCGATCAAAGCCGCCCCCAAAGGAGGAGAGGTGTAGTCAGGGTAGGCCCCATAAGGCCCTGTGGGCGGCCTGTCTGCCCACCCGGTGACGTGAGTGAAACCAGCCAGTGATACCAGGCTGTTCCCCAGCGCCGGGTGTCTTGCCAGAGGACCTGACTGGCCTTGCTGGGATGTGCTGAACATGATAATGTCCGGCCGCAGGTTCTTGAGGTCTTCATAGCCAAGCCCCCACTGGTCCATGACACCTGGGGTATAGTTTTCCACGACCACGTCGCATATGGAGATCACTTTCTTGGCGAACTCCACTCCCTCGCGAGTTCTCAGGTCCAGTCCCAGGCTGTATTTACCCCGGTTGAAATTGGCGAAGAAAGCGCTGCCGTTTATACTGGATTTGTCACGAAAGGGGGTCCCCGTGCGTAGCGGGTCCACCTTGGTCATGCTCTCTATCTTTATGACCTGCGCCCCGAAATCGCTCAGGAAACGGGAAGTAAGCGGCCCTGCCACTGCCCAACTGAAATCGGCGACTCGTATTCCCTCTAATGCTTTCGTGCCCAAGTTCGACCTCTTTCTCTGCTCTGGCCATGGTCTCCGACTAGATGACCTCGACCTGTTTCAATAGAGCTATCTGCGCCTTCGACAGGCCCATCTCGCCTTCGAATATATCGTAATTATGTTCCCCGATTAAGGGTGCCCTGCGTCGTATGCTGCCGCTGACTTCGGACGACCTGAAAGACGCCCCAGGATAGGTTATTCTTGCCGCCAACTCGGGATGGTCGATCACCTCAAAGAAACTCCTGGCCTTGAGCTGGCTATCGGCCATGATTTCTCCGGCCCTGTAAACAGGGTAGAGAATAAAAGACCTACTTATCGCTTCTCTGTAGAGCTCGACAGCAGTGTAACGCATGAAGAACTTCGATACCGACCTTTCGATGTTGTCGTAGACTTCCTGAGGCGCACCTCCGGCATCGAACCTGGGCCAGTCATACGTAGTCAGGAATTCATCGGCTGCGCCTTCTTCCTGCATCCATTTCACCAGGGGGGTAATTGTAATCGCCGCCAGCGTTCCTCCCATGATAGTCAAACTTACGTACCCTTCACGGCATTGCCAGATTTGCCTTACCAAAGCCCCTTTTGCCAGTCCCTGGCGGTAGACACCCGACCTTTGCAGCACCACCTTACTGATGTCCCAGTATTGTTGGGCGTTCATCAGCGTAGCAATGACGCTTTCCTGAATGGATACATCAACGTGTTGGCCTACCCCTGCCACTTCGCGATGATAATGCGCAATCATGGCGCCCGCCACTGCCTGCACGGCCCCGTTCGCGTAAGCCTGAGGAAAGCCAACCTGCACTGGCGGACGGTCAGGGTCGCCACAGAGGTATAGCTGGCCCCCCATCCCCCACGCAACCAGGTCACTTGCCTTGTAGTCGCTGTAGGGGCCTGTTTGGCCGAACGGCGTGATGGAAACCAGGATGACCCTGGGATTCACTCCACTTAGCACATCATAGCCAATTCCGATTCTCTCCATGTACCCCGGATGAAAGGACTCGATGACAAAATCAGCCTTTTCGACCAGTCTGAGGAAAAGAGCCTTGCCGTCCGCCGTCTCAATGTCAAGGGTGATGCCCCGCTTGTTGTTGTTGAAGGACATCCAATGCAGACTCTTCTCTGGGTGTGGAATATCGTGGTAGAAAGGACCGATGTTTCGGGCCAGGTCGCCGCGCGGACGTTCGATTTTGACAACGTCAGCCCCCATGTCCCCAAGTATCTTGCCGCACAATGCCCCCTTCTCGTCGGACAAGTCCAGGGCGCGACAATAGTCCAGTAAAGTGTTCATTTCTCAGGACCTACCTTATCACATCGAAAATAGGCAGTCGCCATTCCGGAGTTTGCCGGAACCCAGACACACCACCCGGTCTTGATTCCGAGTCAAGTCCGCAATGGCTGCTCCGGATTCCTCTTTCATCCTTCCGTGGCGAATTTCAGAAGGAGGCAGGAAGTCTTGCGAGGTTCCTTCAGTCAACAGGCTCATTAGACGCTATCGGTTTTCCTTCCGACCTTGCCAGTAGTGTGAGACCGACGACCATCAAGACTCCAATAACCTGGGCCCGCCAGACCAGGGTCATCACCACCACGACGGCGACAAGGGCAGACAACCTTTTAGCATGCCTTGTCCAATCTCCATGGGGACCATATCCCTCGAATCCCCGGGCCAGAAACCAGAATCCGAGAAAAGCCGAAATAACCGTGTACACAAACGGCGTCAGCCTGAACCCAACGAACAGGAGGATATTTACGTTTCGGCTACTGCGGAGTCAAGAGTGCCTGCACCCTCATTCACTTTCCGGGTCACTCCCGGGGTAACGCCCGGCTGGAGAACGTGACGGGGAAGACGCATTTCTCATATTCGCTCTTTATTGCCCCGATGCGGTCGTCAGGCCAGGACGGGTCCCAGCCCAAACCCAGGTCTTCGTCGACGAGGATCACCATTATTCTCGTGAAATACGGTCTACCCTCGATGATTGTGGTGACGCAGCACGATCTTTCCGGGGACCGGCAATCATTGCAGTCCCCGGTGACAACACATGGGGTCATCTTTCTCGGGGTCTTCTTCGAGGTGTGGAACGGAGAAATGACGTGCCTTACCCTGTCCAGGGCGATATCGAGATCAGGCACTATCTTGTTTCGCCCTGCCGGAATGATCACCCGCTTCGGGCCAAAAAACATTCCGGCGACCCGATTCCCCACACCGTCTATGTTTACCAGCCTGCCATCGGCGGTCAAGGCGTTTGTACCGGAAAGGAAGTAATCGCAAGTCATTGCTTTTCGCCTGAGCCTTTCCATCACCTCCATTTTCTCCTTGTCAAAGGGCTCCCCCAGTTCCCTTACCTCCGGATTCACCAACAAGGTGCCCCTCTTCTTCAATTCCTCAAGGATACCTATTTGTCTGAGAGTCGCCGAACCGCCGCAGCCGACACTCGCCCCGACCGGTATCATCTCAAGCATGCTCTCCCGGGCGGCCTTGCGGTCCGTTACGATCATTGCCTCGATACCTCTCTTGTTGAGACTGGCTTTCGTTGTCTCAAGTATCATATCTGTCTGCACTATGCTTTCTCCTATCTCTTTGGGCCAATCTGAGAGACCATGCCTTGAAGCAACGCCCCTGGCACCTGTTCCGCCAAACCCTCGATAGTCCAGCCGTCTTCGTTGAATACCGAATTCCTCAGTTCCTCTGTGTACACGTGGATGTCCCGCTTCGTAATGCTGAAGACCTGTCCGTTGATGCCTGCGGCCTCATCAGTGCACAAGTACACTACCAGCGGTGCCAGAGACTCAGGAGCATCAAGGTTGATCAGGCTGTCATGGAAGTCCCTGGTTATTTCTCCGGCCTGCAATGACCGCTGGAGTCGCTCCTTCAGTTCATCTGTCGAGGTCATCCTTGTGGCCGCGGATGCGCTGTAGGCATTGCAGGTTATGCCAAAAGGCGCGAGGTCGACCGCCACACATCTTGTCAGACCGACAACACCAGCTTTTGCAGCCCCATAGTTGGCGTTATGCCGCAGACCGAGCCGGGCGCGGGAAGTAGTATTTATGATCCTTCCCCACTTCTGCTGTTTCATTAACGGTGCGACATGCCTGACACAGTTGAAAGTGCCCTTAAGGTGTACCGCGATCATGGCGTCCCAGTCATCCTCGCCCAGTTCCCAGATCGACTTCAGTCCTGTAGCTATGCCCGCGTTATTCACCAGAATGTCCACCCTGCCGAAGCGATCTATTGCAGACTGAATCAGCTTTCCCGCGACATCGAATCTGGAAATGTCTCCCGTGAAAGAGATCGCATCGCCTCCGGATCGCGCGATCTCTTCTGCCACCGATTCGGCTGCGCCAGCATGAGCAGCATTAGTTACGACTCCAGCGCCCTCCGCTGCAAAACGTGTCGCGATGGCCTTACCAATGCCGCGGCCCGAACCGGTGACCACGGCAACCTTCTTGTTAAGTCTACCGTTCATCTGCCCATGCTCTCGTGTGGAATCTTCATTTCCGTAGCCCCTGCAGGTGCAGTAGTCCTTCAGCGTTCCTACTGAAAATCTTCTCTTTATCTTGCCTGGAAATGTGCATCTTCTCGACTGCATCGATATTCGTCCTGCGGCCTCCTCCGCCACTCGGGTAGTCCGTGCCAAAAAGCAGATGGTCCGCGCCGAAAAAGTCGTAACCGCACATCAGGGCAGAGGTATTGCCGTGCACCACGGTGTCCCCATAGAAACGCTTCAGTTGCCCGGCCGGACTGCTGCCGGCAGCCGTCCCCTTTCCCGGGTTGATGTTCCCGGAACGGGACAACATTGCGGCAAGGCGGTCTGCGAAGAACGGCACCATGCCCCCGCAATGGTGCGTTATGAAATTCAGCCGGGGGAACCGTTCCATCACCCCGCCGCTGACTAATCTCGCCATGGCCAGGGAAGTCTCGTAAGGCCAGCCGAGGATATGAACCATGCCGTATTTCGAGTTCTTCTCCCCCGGATAGTCCGGGAGGTCAAGGTCCCTGACCGGATGCACCCAGATCGGCAGGTCGAATTGTTCCATCTTCTCATAGAGATCGAAAAACTCGGGTGAATCCATTGGCTTCAAGTTCATTGAACTGTGCATCCTTATTCCCTTAAAGTGCAGTTCCTTGATTGCCCTGTCAGTTTCGGCTAATGCCGCGTCCATATCATTCAATGGCAGGCATGCTATGGCGGCAACGAACCTGTCCGGAAACCTAGCCACCAGCTCAGCCAGATCATCGTTCGCCATCCGCGCAACCTCGACGGCATCTTTGGGATCCAGCATATACTCTATGGGTGCATTGATGTTCAGGACCTCCACCAGTCCCTCGCATTGGCCCAGATCTCGCCATCTCTCCTCCAGATCGAACAATGCAGGGGCAGTCTTGCGCGTCTGCATCGCATATCGTCGGTCCTTCGATTTCTCCTCCAACGACTGCTGCACACGCGCCGTCATGATATGCGGAAATATGTCGATGATTCGCAAGGACGTCCTCAGACCAGTTTCCCAATATTTCGTCCTCCCCTCCACACATTCGCCCGCAGAGAGTCCGATTATATCATGACAGGCGATGGGCATCACTGCACGTCTGCCTCGACCTCTTGATATTCCTTTACAACTGCCGTAGACTGCAGATGCTATGCCAGCCGAGGCAGGCATCCACAAAGGAGGACGTTCGATGGTCTTGAGGGGAAAAGTCGCTGTCGTCACAGGCGCGGGCAGGGGCATCGGGAAAGCGATAGCTCTGGCGATGGCCGAGGCCGGGGCAGATGTTGTTGCCGTGGCCCGCACAGTGAGCCAGATCGAGGCAACTGCGTCAGAAGTAAGGGCCATGGGCAGGAGATCTCTTTCAGTTCCAGCAGACGTGTGCCGAAAAGCTGATGTAGAACACATGGTGCAGAAGACGATTGACGAGTTCGGCAGGATCGATATCCTGGTCAATAACGTTGGCGGTGCCAAGGGAGCCGCTTACGACGAACTTGAAATGACCGAAGAACTATTCGATGCCATTTTCGATTTGAACGTTAAGAGTGTCTTCCTTTGCTCCCAGGCTGTAGCTCGCGTGATGATAAGACAACGCACGGGAAGCATAATAAACATCAGTTCCGGGGCAAGCTTTGTCCCCAGGCCGAGATTCGCCCACTACGGGGCTTCGAAAGCCGCAGTAAACCACTTGAGCCGGACCTTCGCGACCGTTTGGGGGCATCACGGCATTCGGGTGAACGTCGTTGCGCCAAGCAGCGTGGCCACCGAGGAGTCGGCCGCTTACCGGGCCTCCATGCCGGAACTGATGAACGACAGGCTCAAACGTATTCCTTTGGGAAGGTGGGGGAAGGCGGAAGACACGGCCACGGCAACCGTCTTCCTGGCATCCGATGCCGCAGGGTTCATCAATGGGGCGGTCCTGCCGGTCGACGGGGGACTGGCCGAATAGTTCTGCAACAAAGACGGGCTTTAGGCAACGGAGAACATATGGGGGATACCAGAAAAGTCGCACTTGTGACAGGCTCGTCGGGCGGCATCGGAAGAATGATAGCCCTGCGTTTCGCGAAGGAAGGGTTCGACGTAATAGCCCATTTCAATTCGAACAGGACGGCTGCCCAGACGCTGGTCGATGAGCTCAGGACTTTTGCCCCCGAGGCAGTTTGTTTGAAAGCCGACATAGGCAAAGGCCAGGAAGTCGAGGACATGGTCCGGGCTTCTTTGCACCAGTTCGGCTCCATAGATGTCCTTGTCAACAGTGCAGGATGGGAAAAGGTCCACTATTTCGTGGAGGGACATGATGAGACCTGGCGGAAGATCGTAGATGCCAACTTCTGGGGTCCGCTGGTGGTCAGCAGGGCGGTCCTTAGGAATATGATAAAGAAGAAGTCCGGATGTATCGTCAACATCGCCTCGGACGCCGGTCGCGGGGGCGTTTCCGGAGGTGTAGTGTACTCCGGTTGCAAGGCTGGCATAATAGGCATAACAAAATCGCTGGCCAGGGAAATGGCGCGCTACAACATACGGGTGAACTGCGTGAGCCCGGGAGTTATCACGACGCCAATGAAGGCAGCCTCTGAGGCTGCTGCGCCGGGACGCATGGAAAAGGTCCTGGGCGCCATACCCATGGGCAGGGCCGGTCAGCCGGAAGAGATAGCCGATGCCGTGCTGTTCCTCGCGTCAGATAAGGCCAGCTATATTACGGGCCAGACGCTGAGCGTCAGCGGCGGACTGACAATGATGTGACAGGAAGGAAGACCCATGAGATTCGATGATAAGGTGGTTGTTGTGACGGGGGCCGGGCGCGGCATTGGCAAAGCAATAGCGCTGGCCTTCGCTCGCGAAGGGGCGAAGGTTGTGGTCTGTGACCTGGACGATAGGTCAATGCAGGCGGCTGTCGATGAAATAGAACAAGAGGGCGGGACAGCCATCTGTATCAGGGCGGACGTTTCTAATCGCGAGCAAGTCGTTTCCCTGATGCGCAAAGCGGCTGAAACGTTCGAGACCATCCACGTCCTTGTTAACAATGCCGGAATATTCAAGTACGAGAAGGTCCTTGACGTCAAGGACGAAAATTGGAACAGCACGATGAACGTAGACCTGAAGGGGGTGCTCAACTGCATTCAAGCGGCGGCGCCCTATATGGTGAGCCAGGGTCAGGGCAAAATCGTTAGCATTGCATCTGTCGCTGCATTCGCCGGATATGAAGGAATGGCCAGCTACGCGGCAGCAAAGGCAGGCGTGGTCCAGTTGACAAAAGTGTGCGCACACGAGTTTGGCCGCCACGGGATCAATGTCAACGCGATTGCTCCCGGTACCGTCCTGACACAAGGGAGCATGACAGGCAGGACCGGGGAACAGTTGGAACAATACAACGAAGAGCGCAAGAAACTGTCCTGTCTTGGCCGTGCTGCCCTGCCCGAAGACATAGCCCGCATCATACTGTTCCTTGCTTCAGAGGATGCGGGCTTCATCACGGGACAGACAATCGTCGCTGACGGAGGCAGGTCAAACTACATGGCTTGACCACAGCGCGGCTTTTGCAGGCCCTAAACAGCACATGCCCTTGCTGATGTTGGATGGGTCGTCGGTTCGACAGGTAATTCTCCTACTTTCATGGGTTGCCTTGAGCCCGCTGACACCACTCATTCTCTCCCAGTCCTGACTGCAATTCCCAACCCGAGTGACAACGGCCATCTCACTCTTATGTGCCGAATCAGAACCGGCCAGGAGGCCCGTGGGGAATGGCCACTTCGTTGTGTGTCATAAGACAGGCCACCGGTAGCCTGGCACGGTCAGATTCTCGCCTGCTTGACTGCTCCCTCGGATTCTAGCTGGCGCACCTCGCTGTCCGAATAGCCTGCTTCTAAGAGCACTTCTTCAGTATGTTCACCCAGCCTCGGCGCCGGCGCTACAGGGGATTGTTTCTCGTCTTCGCCCAGAGCAAACGAGCGGGAGACGCATTTCACCTCCCCAACGTCGGGATGCCGGTAGGTCAGTACCAGGTTGTTGGCTTCTACTTGTGGATCACCTAGCACTTCCTCGCGCGAGCGAAGCATCTCCAGGGGAAAGCCAAGATCCAACGCCTGTTTCAACCAGTATTCCCCTGGCTTTGTGCCTACTACCCCCTGGACCAGTTCCCATATTTCGCTGCTTCTGGCAAGGCGGTCTTTATGTGTGGCGAATTGAGGGTCTGTACCCAGGTGCTCCAATTCCAGTGCTTTGCAGAACGCCCCCCATTCCTTGCTGGTGTTGATAGTTACTACGACATACCTTCCATCAAGGCATCGGTAGGGCCGGTACAGAGCACCAAACTGAGTGGCCGGGTAGGGCGTCGCATCACCCTCAACCTTGACCAACTGCTGTCCCTGGATGGCCAGGGCTTGTCCAAGCAAAGAAAGCTTGACAAGTGTGCCCTGGCCTGTGCGCTGCCGCTGCCATAACCCGAGCATAACCGCATAAGGAACCGTCATCGCGGCGGACATGTCGCAGACCATGGGGGTGAGAAGCACCGGGCTTCCGTCAGGATGGCGATGGGCATCGAGGATTCCGGCTCGCGCCTGCAGCAGCAGGTCGTAGCCTGGACGGTCCCCCTCGGGGCCCTTCTCTCCATAGCCGGATAGTCTGACGTACACGACTCCAGGGTTATCTTTCCGCACAGTCTGGTAGTCCAGACCGCTGTGCTCGGCGGCCTTCGTGCGCATTGATGTCAGCAATACGTCTGCCCTTCCTGCCAGGCGTTGAACGACCTTGCGTCCTTTTTCGCTCGACAGGTCCACAGCTATACTGCGTTTATTTCGATTCAGGGCCAGATAGTACTTGCTCAGCCCCGTAGTGCCAGGCAACGGGAAGAGGTACCGGCTGAGGTCTCCCTCCATTGGTTCGACCTTTATTACTTCAGCACCCTGGTCGGCCAGATACATCGACGCCCCCGGGACGGCAAGCACTTGCCCCAGTTCAAGCACTTTTACTCCTTCGAGCGGCTTAATCATCTGTCGTATCCTCTAACCTATCTTGAGACCAGACATTGGAGACCAAACTCCTCAAAACGCAACCTCGCCTGCTCTACCTGTTCTGGAGTTGCGGCTGCCAGTCCCTCAAGGGCATAGGTCCTCTCCAATGCCTGATACTTGCCAACCCCTAACCGGTGATAGGGCATCAGTTCGATACTTCTCTTGCCAGTCGAGAGAATGAATTCCGATACAGCCTTAATATTGGGCAAATCATCGTTGACCCCCGGGACCAAAGGCAGCCGGAATTGCAGACCGACACCACTTTGGGCCACCAACCTGGCATTCTCAAGAATCAACGCATTGGATTTCCCCGTCAGCTTCAAATGGAGAACGTCATCCATCATTTTGAGGTCAAAGCACACAAAGTCTGTGAGGGACAGGACTCCCGTCATTGTTTCCCGGGTACTGAACCCGGACGTCTCGAGAGCCGTGGAAATACCTGCATCTTTGCACAGAGTGAACAAATGCATAACATGGCTGGTATACACCAGCGGTTCGCCGCCGGAAACTGTTACACCTCCCCCCGAACCCCGATAGAATATCTCGTCCTTCCGCACTTCATCAAACACCTCTTCGATAGAGATATCTCTACCGTATATTGTGATTGCTTCTTTCGGGCACTTTCTTCCGCAGATGCCACAAGCATCACATTTCGCGCGATCGAATACCGGTTTACCAGTATTTGCACCCGATATTGCGCATCGGGGGCACACGTCAAGGCACTCCCCGCAGGCATCACAGAGCATCTGACTGAAACCGAGCTCGGGGGTCGCACTGAGACACTCGGGGTTGGCACACCACTGGCATCTCAGCGGACAGCCTTTGAAGAACACCAAAGAGCGGATACCAGGGCCGTCGTGCAGGCTAAACCGCTGGACATTGACAACCGGAGCTTTCATGCCGAAGACGATTTCAAGGCCGGTACTCTGTTCTCTGGATGATCTCGTCTTGTACCTCCGGGCTGAGGTTGATGAAATACGCACTATAGCCACCGACCCTCACCACCAGGTCCCGATATTTTTCCGGGTGCTTGCGGGCATCTTTCAAGGTGTTGGCATCGAGAATATTGAATTGTATGTAAGTCCCGCCGGCGCGGAAGAAAGTTTCGATAAGGTCTACAACCTTCTCCCTTGTCTCCTGTGTAGTGACCAGTCCGGCTGTCAACTTCACATTCAGGACCGCGAAGGCAGAGGAGGACTTGGAATCCGCCTTCAATACCGAGTTAAGTAATGCGGTAGGGCCCTTCCTATCCATTCCCTGCATCGCCGATAGCGATCCGTCAGGGAGCACCTCTCCGGACTTGCGTCCGTTGGGCAAGGCCCCCAGGCGCTTCCCCGCGAAGAAGTGCCAGGCCTGACCGTCCCGGTTCATCGCAAGGGGATAGCCGAAAGCACTCTGCTGCGAAAGAATGGTACCTCCGCTCGTGGCAGCAACCTGACGGGCCATCAGATCAGGGCCATCTTCGTCATTGCCATATTTTGGTGCGGACAAACATAGCCTGCGTATCGCTTCCCCAGTGGGACCCTCGAAGTTTGAATCAAGCGCTGTGAGAAGCTCGTCCACGGTTACCTTTTTGTCTTCATAGACCAGTTTCTTCATTGCCATCAGGGAGTCTGCAGCCGGCACGATTCCTCTGTCTTTCTGGAATCTCAGACGGTAGTGTGTGAGACCGCCGGCTCCAAAATCACAACCGTTTTCAAGACACCCCGGGAGAATAGATGAGGCAAAGGGCTCGGCATGGCATTGTGCCTTCACTTCGTCAGATACGTTGTCCAGCCAGGTCTGTCGGGTGAATATATATTCAAGCTGCCTGGCAAATGCACCGTAAGTATCTTCAAACGTCTTGAAATCCCGCGGGTCCCCAGTCTCGATACCAACCCTCTTCCCCGTCTTCGAGACTACTCCGTTATGCAATGCCAGGTCGAGACAAAGCGGTATGTTGTAGCGCGAGACTGTAAGCCCGGTCCTCTGGTCCGCTGAATTCCCCTGGGAACACCCGTGCGTGATCCAGCCCAGGGCGTTTTCCCTGGAGACACCTCTTTCCACCATGTACTCGACTGCCTGATCGCTGTTTTGGAACTGTGGAACGCCACCACCCACCAGCACATTCGCTTCCAGTGCCTTTATCATAATCCAGCGTGGAGCGTACTTGCTCCATCTGAAGGCAATATGCGGTTCTGGATACCGGGTAAGGCCCACAGCGTGCAGTATCAGGTAGGTGACTTCGTTGCTGCCATCCTCTTCCCTACCCACATTAGGGCCTGCTAACGAAATGCTGGTGAGAACGCCCTTTCGTGCGCCTTCCCTCCATCCACGTGTTTCCAGATACTCAATGTGATTGGCAAACAGGAGAAAGTCGGCCATCAGGTCGACGGCATCCTGAACGGTCAGTCGACCCTCGTCGAGGTCCTTGATGAAGTAGGGGTAAAGGTACTGGTCCATGAGGCCAAACCCTGTAAAGGGTCCCACTGGAGTCTCCAGCTTGGAAACCATCTCGATCATGCAAATACATTGCAGCGCCTCGCGGTATGTCCGGGCCGGATTCTCCGGCACCCATTCGCAAGTCCGGGCAATCTCGTTCAACTCAAGACGGACTGCTTCGTCGCTCTCGTTTGTGGCCATCTCCCTGGCGAGTTTCGCATACCGTTTCGAGTAGTCGATAGCCGCCTTCAGCGAGATGATCGATGCTTGCCAGAAATAGAACTTGTCAACATCCTTATCCCTGTTTCTCAACCATTCGTTCTTGCGTTTCTCCGCTTCCTCGATGAAGCTCCGCAGTCCCTGTCCGATTATTCGCTCCATAAGTGGCGCGCCCGATACATGCGGGAAACACGAGTAGTCAGCAACTCCGGCCTCGCATAAGTCTTCGTACCAGGGACCTACGAGTTCTCTGATAGCCCTTCTTGCCTTCTCGGCAGGGGACTTGCCTTTCCAGAACTCAGCGCACTCTGCCAACGCTTCGGTCACGTCGCGGCTAACCACCTCCTTTTCCGCGATTCCGCCACCGAATCTGCCTTCTTGCCGGGCCTCATTGATGAAAGGCCAGATTGAATCATCATCATAGTCGCAGTAGTAGTACGCCCCCCGGCGGGTCCTCGTCTCATTGCCAGCAAGACGCTGGCCCCTGAAAATGACCACCGGTACGTTCTCCAGCACACTTTTCAGCAACCTGGCACGACGGATGACCAGGGGATCTCCTTCGGTCACCTTCCAGGAGTTCATGGCCACCACGTCTCTTTCGCAATGGATTCGTGGAGTGACGGCGAGGAATTCTTCGCGCGATTTCTGGGCGCGATCGCTCAACTTCACCAAATCTATTTGCTTCAACAGGTCTTGCCTTATCATGTGGTTCTCCTGGACGTCAAAGGAACGCCGAATGGCAGATTATTATAGTATGTTTTGGGAGTTATGTCTGAGGGGGCGCCACCCAGCAATCCAGAGCCGAACAGCACCAACCGGGTATTTGGAAGTGTTTCAGGCGCTCTAACAGGGACAACGGCCCGACCGATTTACAACTGTCGCCGCGCAATCAGGCGGGTTTCGACACCACGGCTTGACCCCGAAAGTGCTCCCTGATAAACGCGACAATCAGTTCCAACCTGGTACCGGAACGGAACACTTCCGCCACGCCCGCGCTTTTCAGCATGGGCACATCCTCCGGCTGAACAAACCCGCCCAAGAGGACCAACACATCGCCCGCATCTTTTTCCCGCAGAAGCCTCACGATCTTCGGCATTATCGTGCGGTGGGCATCAGACAGGGAACTCACGCCGACCACATCGACACCTTCCTGTATCGCTGCCTGGACGATTCTCTCAGCGGATTGATGGCGCCCGAGGTAGATGACCTCCATGCCTGCATTCCTCAGTGCCATGGCCACCACGTACAGTCCCCTGTCATGACCGTCCAACCCGGCTTTGGCTAGCAGCACCCTTATTGGTTTCTTCTCGTTCAATTCGTCCACCTCATAATACCGAGGTCTCCACGTGCTCTCCCCAGACCTCCCTGAGGGCATCGCACACTTCCCCGACGGTAGCATATGCCTTGACAGCTTCAATAATGGGCGGCATAAGATTATTGTCAGCGGTGGCCGGCGCCAGTGCGATAGCTTTTATGTCATTCAGAGCCCTGACTACCTTCCGATTGTCCCGTCCAGCCCGCAACTGTTGGACCTCCGCGACGCGCTGTCGGCCAGCCTCCGGGTCAGAGCGCATGATCTTGGCTGGCCTCTCATCTTCTTCCTCACTTCTGAAACAATTCACGCCCACGACCGGCATCTGTCCGTCTTCCAAATGCTCTTGCTTCTCAAACGCGCTTTTGGCCATCACTCGCCGGAAATAACCGTTTTCGATACACCTCAGGACACCACCCAACTTATCGATCCTTTCCAGCTCGGCAGATATGGCGGCTTCGAATTCAATTGTCAACGATTCAACAAAATATGATCCGGCCAGGGGATCGACGGTACTATCTACTCCGGTCTCGTGGAAGACGACTTGCTGAGTACGCAGCGCATTCAGGAGCGCCTCTTTGGTTGGGATGCCGAACGCCTCGTCATAAGCTCGCAGGTCAATGGTCTGGTAGCCTGCCATTGCTGCGGCAAGACAACTTATGGCAGACCTTGTGATATTGTTAAGGTATTGCTCCGGGTACAGGTCGCTGCCTCCAGTGCAGCCACCGCGGAACCGTGCAGACATTGAAAGTGGATTCTTGACCTTGAACCTCTCCTTCATGACACGCGAGTATATCTTCCTCATGGCCCTTATCTTTGCGATCTGCTGGAAGAAGTCGCGGTGCCCTCCAGTTCCCGAGAAGATAGCCCCGGGGGCAATCAGGTCTACATCTATTCCTCTATCAGCCGCATACTGGTAATAGCAGAAGGCATTGGCCAGAACAAAAGCACAATGATGCACCAGGCTTGCACCTGCCTCGGCAAAGTGTGAATACTGGAGATTTATGGGGATATACCGTGGAACATGGTGCCCGCAGTAGGCAAGGACATCCACGGTCAGCCGCATAGAAGGCCCAATTGGAAAGATGTAGTTCCCCCGAGCGGTATATTCTTTGAGGATGTCATTCTGGCAGGAACCCATCAACGACCAGAGGTCCATTCCCCGGCTCTCAGCCAATGCCAGATGGGCCGCCACACCGAAAGCACCTGGTGCGTTGAGCACTTGCGAGACCATGACTTTGCCAATGTCTATGCCGTCAAACGCAACCTCCCAGTCACGAAGGGAAACCAGGGACACCCCAACCCTCCCCACCTCTCCCTCAGCCATGTGATGGTCCGGGTCGTAGCCTAGCTGGGTTGGCAGGTCGTAGGCAATGAAGATACCGGTTTGGCCTGCCTCTACCTGCGCTTTCCAGAGCTCATTTGACTGTTGAGGAGTAGAATAGCCTGCATACTGGGTCGACCTCCACATGCCTCCCCTGTACCCAATGGCTGAATCTCCCCTGACGAACGGAAAATCTCCAGGGAACCCGAGATCCCTTTCGTAACTGAATCCTTTCTCGGCAAGGTCAATAGGAGTGTAGACGCGTTTGATGGGAATCCCAGAATCGCAGACGAACTCCTTCTTGCGCTCCTTCTTGAAATCCTCATCATGAGACATTTCCCAGGAATCCTTGGCAGATTTGATCTTATTCAGGTTTTCTTCCGTCATCTCTTGTCCTCCGGACAGCCCTCCTAGACCAACCAGGCTAATTACTCTTCAGCGGTACCCACTTTGTGGGGTCCTGTTTGGCAACCATCTCAGCGATCGGCATCGCCTTACCCATTCCTTTGCCGAATGAGAGCGCAAGGTTGGCATCCTTGCCAAAATGCAGGTTCTCGGGACGGTCCTTGATGAGCCCGGCGATGAACTCCCAATGGTCAATGACCCAACTTGAGCCGGTGCTGGACTTCATTACTTCCAGCATCTTGTTGAGGTCAACACCGGCCTCCAGACCGACTGCAATGGCTTCGGAGGCTCCCGCGATAGTAATGGTACATATGATGTTGTTCAACAGCTTGATCGCCAAGCCTGAACCGACGCCGCCCATGTGAAAGACCTTTTTCCCCATGACCTGAAAGATTGGCTGGCAGGCATCCACAACTTTCTTGTCGCCACCGACCATGAAGGTCAGCGAACCGCTTTCGGCACCGATCTTGGCTCCGGACACCGGCGCGTCAAGCACCTCCACCCCTATTTCCTCCGCCTTGCGCTGGATTCCCTGGCAATACAGAGGATCGAGCGTACTTGTCATGATCAGGACGGAACCTTTCTTCAGTCCTTCCCAGGCTCCGGCCGGGCCAAACAAGACCTGGTCGGTCTGGCGATTGTCGTTGACCATGGTTATGACGACCTGGCTCTTCTCTGCCACCTCTTTGGGGGAGTTGGCTCCAGCAGCCCCAACCTCCACCAGTTCGTCGACAACCGTTCGCCTTACATCGAAAACGGTCAAACGAAAACCTCCCTTGGCTAGGCATTTCGCCATGGGCTTGCCCATTTCTCCCAGCCCTATGAAACCGATATTCTTGTACTGCATGCGCTTACCTCTCCTGTTGGTTGTCGCCCAAAGCCGCGTCCACAACCGCTATCCTATTCCTTCACCTCAACTCGTCATAGGGTGCACGCACCCTACGAAACGCCGGATAGATCAACGTTGTCTCATTCAAAAACCCCTGCGTTGAGCAACTCCAGGAACTCCTCGTCCGAAATGCCGAGAAGCTCCCGGCACACGAATTCGTTGTGCTCACCGACTGTCGGGGACGGTCGCAAGACCGGCGGCGTCCCTGACAGCTTGAAAGGCGGAGCAACGTGCATACTAAGACCGACTTCGGTATGATTTAACCATTGGAAATGCTGTCGATGCGCCAGTTGTGGGTCTGCGATCAGGTCCGGGCCGTGCTGAACAACCCCAGCCGCCACGCCAAAAGCTTGCAGCCTATTCATGACATCGCTTGCTGTCATTGTTGATGTCCAGTCCTCAACGATTCTGTCCAACTGGTCCTCGTGCTTCTTTCTATCGCACAGACGAGTAAACCTTGCGTCAGAGGCCAGGTCTCCCTTACCCAGTGCCTGACAGAACAGCCCCCATTCACGCTCGGAAAGCACGCCGATTGCGCACCATGAGTCTTCTCCCCTGCACCGGTAGACTCCATGAGGCGCACCGCGCGGGCTGCGGTTCCCTATCCGCTCTGCAACCCTCTGGTTCGCTTCAAAGTCGAGAATAGAAGGGGCAAGGAATGACAGGCCTGCTTCAGACTGCGCCAAGTCGATGTACGCACCCCTGCCCGTCCGTCTGCGGTATTCCATTGCGGACAGAATGGCGATCATGACGTACCATGGAGCAACATAGTCCGTATAGGGAGTACCAGACCCGACAGGTGGCCGGTCCGGCCAGCCAACAAGATAATTGAAACCTATCAGCGAAGCAAGGTGAGAGCCGTACGTGCCTACGCTGGAATCTGTACCGGTTTGACCAAGGGCGCTGGTACTGACCATGATCACGTCAGGTTTGATTGCCTTCAGACTCCCGTAGCTCAATCCAAGGCTTTCTATGGTCCCGGGACCGAAGTTCTCAACTACCACATCGCACCATGAAACCAGCCTTTTGGCAAGGGATATAGCTCTAGCATTCCGAAGGTCCAAGCTGATATCATATTTTCCTGCATTGTATGCGATTGAGTGGATCGATCTGTTCAGTCCGGGCTTTCCGCCGACATACGGCTCGGAGGTCCGGCAGGTATCAGGCCACCTTGCTGACTCAATCCGGACCACCGTGGCCCCATAGTTGGCCAGGCATTTAGTGCCCAAAGGCCCTGCGATAACCCATGAGAAGTCTGCGATTTTCAGCCCTTCTAGGGCCATCCGGCGTCCTGAGGATGTCATGCTATCACCTGGTCGAAGAGACGCAATTTGCTGCTCTAAACGACGTGCGCTTCATTCAATTGCTCCATGTCCCGTAATGAGAAACCCAACTCGTCAACGTAGACCTGGCGGTTGTGTTCTCCAATGAAAGGCGCCCTGGGCAGGGATTCCAGCAGCGGCTCTGTCGCTTTGAATGGCGCCCCTGGATATATCAACGAAGTACCCAACTCGGGATGCTCCCGGTCAATCCAGAAATCACGTTCCAGCAATTGGCGGTCTTTCAGGAGGTCTTCGGTAGTATTGAAGGGCATCAACACAGTCCCTTTCTTCTTTCCATTTTCGTAGAGCCAAGCCTTAGTCTTGGTAAGAAAGAAAGCTCCGAATAGTTCCTCCCATGCCTGAAACCGTTGTGCAGGCACAAGGTCATAGTCCGTTTCTTCCCACGCGACATCCTTCAATTCGCCTGCCATGCCTTCCGCATCCATAATCTCGACCATGGCCCTGGTGCGACGGCCGATACGTCCCATCAACAATTGCCATGACACGTATCCGTCCGAACAGGGATAAACGATCCTCCTCGCGTTGACCGCCCGGTAGAGTCGCGCTCCCACCCGCTTTGAGACCAAATGCAGGTAATCCCAGTAGAAAGGGGCCAGCCAGGCGGCTGGCAGAAGGCTCTCCTGCAAGGAGATATCGACGACCTGGCCCTCGCCTGACAGATTCCTGAAATAGAGAGCGATCAGCGCCCCTGCGGCCCCTTGCGCCGAGGCATGGGCAAATGCCTGGTCAACACTGAAGCGCAGCGGGGCGCGGTCAGGCTCTCCCATGTACGACATGACCCCGCTCATGGCCATGGCAACAATATCGTTGCCTTTGAAGTCCTTGTACGAGCCCGTCAGCCCAAAGGGGGTTATTGAAACAACAATTATGCCATTTCTGAGGGAGTTCAACTCAGTATATCCCAGCCCCAGACTTTCCATGTAGCCAGGGCTGAAGGATTGCACCAGGAAATCAGAGGAAGCAACCAGACGCTCCAAAATGTCCCGCCCCACGGTGGACTCGATGTCTAAAGTAATGCTCCGTTTGCCCGCGTTATAGGCAAACCAATGCAGGCTTTTCTCCGGATCAACGTCATCGCCATAGAAGGGCCCGACATGTCTCGACGGGTCACCACCGGGCTTCTCTACCTTGATCACATCTGCGCCCAACATAGCCAATATGTGGCCACACATAGACCCGGTTTCATCGGCCAGGTCAAGCACTCTGTACGGGCTCAGTGAGGATTCCTTTTTCATATTCTTGCATGACCGCCAGAAACAAGAGCTATGATCTCGCTGACATCTTGCGCAGTTTCCAGCCTATCGATCGCCCCAACAACTTCCGCCACATTCTCTGGTGACAGACAGTTTGCCGAGTATTTGGCGCATTCCTTGAATTTCTCTGCAAGGTCTGCCTTCGACATCGGCCTTTGTTGATCGCCGTATCGAGGCCCTTCCTGTTCCGAAGAAACGAGCCGCCCATCCCTTAACCGGATTTCTATACCGGCAGGCCGGAACGGCAAGCGAACATCATACTTTGGGTCGAGCCGATAGCCAACAACGTTGGACAGGCGCAACACTTCTGTATCTTTGAGTGAATCCTCAACGAAATGTTCAACCCTTGGCTTCCCTCTGGCCAACGCCGTAGCCACAGTGAAGGGAATGCTGAACTGGGCCTCGGTCATAGTCCGAGGATTGCGCCTGGTGTCGAGCGGCTCACAAAGTCGCTGAGTGCGAGGTCCCACGAGTACAGTTATTGCCTCCACATCACCTGATCGCACCTTGTATTCTGAAACCACTTTTAGCGCGACCTCTACGAAGGAGTGGCTCGCGCCACAACAAGGAAAGGGGAAGAAGCCCACACCTTCGAATCTCTTTCCCAGCCTTGAAACCAAAGCGTCTCGGCTGTACTCGCCCTGGAAGTATACGGCATACAGACCGGCTTTGCCTTCGAGCATGTCCCGGGGACCGGCGATACCCTTCGATGCCATCAAAGCCGAGAGGACACCAGTTTGGGCGGCGAAAGCCGGGTATATCCCCTTGTCAGAACCGGTCCCAATGAGAAGCTGCATGTTGCCGGACGCCTGGCAATAGGCAAGCCCAAGTGCGCTAACCAATTGGTCTTTGTTCAACTGGAACAGTCTTCCAGCCACACCCGCAGCACCGAAGGCCCCGAACACCTGCGGCAGTAACCATCCGTACATGTCCCAGTCCCGGGCACCCTCGTGTTCAACCAGTGCTCGCGCCATGCGGCATTCCATATCCATGGCGTATGCGTAGGAAGTTATGAATTCCCTGCCGTCGACTTTGCCCACCCGCTCTGCCGCGGCGAAGGCAGCGGGGAAAACGGTGCAGGCTACATGAATACCCAATGCATCGTTGAGATCTCCGTAGTTCAGGGAATGGGCCAGCGCCGCATTGACGAAAGCTGCAAGGGATGATGGAAGCCTGTCTCCGTATGCGATAACAGTGCTTTCCTCCTTGCCTCCCATCTCCCTCGCCACGTCAACGACTTTACCTGCCAACGCCGCCGTGCCTGTTGAGGCTAAACTCACCCCCAGAGTATCCAGGATGTCGAGCTTTGTCAGCTCAACGATTTCTGGGGGCAGGTCTTCGAATCGGCCGTTGAGCAGATTGTCAGCCAAAGCAAAGATAGCATCCTTTTGTCCTGAAATCGCACCGTTCACAGGTTTCCTTGCCAACTAACTCCTCAGTCTGCCAGGACCTTCCAGCACCGCAGGGTTGATGACCCTTACCGGGTGACCCTGGATAAACGTGACGATGTCTTCGATACAATCCCTGTGATAGACCCTGTAGCTTTCCTCGGTCACGTAACCCATGTGGGGAGACAAGACAACATTGCGAAGACCCAGGAGCGGGTGGCCATGCGGCAAGGGCTCACGGTTGAAAACGTCCAGCCCTGCTCCGGCGATGACATGTCTCCGCAGTGCCTCGACAAGCGCAGCCTCATCTACAATCGGCCCGCGCGAAGTGTTAACAAGGTACGCCGTCGGTTTCATCATCTTCAAGTCTCGATCTCCCACCAGTCCTCTCGTCCGCTCACTTAGCTGGAGATGAATCGTCAGCACGTCGGAACGCGCGAACAAGTCTTCCTTTGTAACCCAGGTCGCCCCACATTCGGAAGCCCTTTCCCGGGTAAGGTTCTGGCTCCATCCAATTACGGACATTCCGAATGCGTTGCCTACCCTGGCCATGCTGGAACCCAACTTGCCCAGACCCAGTATACCAAGTGTCTTCCTGTGCAAGCCGACGCCTACAGTGGTCTGCCAGCACCCGTTCCTTGTAGCCAGATCCTCTTGCGGAATGTTACGTGTGAGGGCCAGGATCAGGCCCCAGGCAAGCTCCGCGGTCTGGTTTACCAATGCACCCGTACCAGAAACAACGATTCCCAGTTCGGTAGCGGCGTCCAGATCGATAGCTGCGTTTTTCGGCCCGGTTGTGACCAAGAGCTTGAGTCGAGGCAAACATTCCAAGCGCCGCCGCGTAAAAGGTGTTCTCTCACGCATGGCAACGACTATTTCGAAGAACTGAAGCCGTTCCACAACTGCGTTGTCCTCGGCCAGGTTATCGTTGAACACAGTTACCCCTGTTCCAGCAGGCAAGACGCTCCAATCGGCCATCTTCAGCGCCACCTTCTGGTAATCGTCAAGGATTGCTATTCTCATGTATTGCCTCACCTTTGGACGGAAAAATATCGATCTGCAACACTCTAACAAGACTAAGACTACAAGCTATGCGCTGTTGCCCGCCTCCCAACCCTCCCGCACGGCATGGATTATCTGCCGTGGCTGGACGCAGTCGCCTGCACAATAAAGCTCGGGCACCCTGCCCATCAATTTCGCCTTGAGAGGACTATTGGATGTGAATCCAAGCGCAAACACCACCGAATCGCCTTCGACGCACCTGATGATTCCTTCTTGGTCGAGCACAGTGACGCCTGTGCCGGATATCTGGCTGAGGGTGGATTTGGCCACGACCTCGATGTCCAGCCTGGGCCACAATTCAAACAATAGCCACCTGCGGTAATAGGCCTCCATATCCGCTGCCAGCCCCTCACCAGGTCCGAAATCGGAACTTCGCCGGGTTAATAGTATGACTTCTTTGCCCTTTTCTGCCAGGAACACCGCGGTTTCGCAACCCACCATACCGCCACCGACGACGATTACCTTCTGTCCCACTTCCCTGGTCCCGGCAAGAACGTCCACCGCAGTGAAGACATTACCGCTGAGCGCACCGGGTATGTCAGGTACGAAAGGAATAGCCCCGGTAGCGAGAATAACCACTTCCGGATCCAGACGCATAATGTCTTCTTCCCTGGCCTCTTCACCCAACTCCACCTTCACCGGCAGTCCCCCCAACCGCACTGTCAGGTACCTTCGCAACTCACCTATCTCTTTCTTGAAAGAGGCCGCAGATGCCGCCACCAGGCTGCCTCCAAGGCGACCACTCTTTTCGAGAAGTACCACCTCATGCCCCCGAGAACTTGCGACGCAGGCCGCCTCCAGACCGGCCGGACCTCCACCCACAACCAGGACCCTTTTCCGCCTCCCGGCGCGTGGTGCATAGTTCTCTTTTTCGCGGCCAAGCTCCGGATTTATCGAGCAGCACAGGCCAGAACAGTCCGCCAGCACATGAGTATAGCATGTGTCGCAGGCGATGCAGGTCCTAATTTCGTCGTATTTCCCCCGGGCAGCTTTCTGCGGAAGCCACGGGTCGGCGATCAGCGGTCGGCCCATCGCAATCAGGTCGGCTTTGCCCTCCCTGACAAAGGTGTCCGCCATCCTCGGGTCACTAATCCGTCCTACCCCTATCACAGGCAGGGACACAGCTTGTTTTATGGCATGCGCCAGGTGAATGAAGGACCCCCTCGGGAAGGAGCCTGGCGCCCCTGAAACGGGCACCAGTTGGGAAATGTACCCTTCTTCAGAAGAAGCCAGATAGGCAGCACTGGTATCGATAACATCTACTCCCGCTTTCTCAAGCAACCGTGCAACGAACTGTCCATCCCTAGTTGTAATACCGCCCTTTATATATTCGTTCACCACCAGGCGAAACATCAAGGGGAAGTCATCTCCAACCTCTTCACGGACCCTGACACAAATCTCAAGAGCAAACCTTGCTCGGCTTTCCAGATCACCTCCGTACCTGTCCCTTCTCTTGTTGGTCAAAGGTGAAAGAAACTGTGCGATAAGATGGGCATTACTCCCATGCACCTCCACAGCATCGAAACCGGCCTGCCTGACCCTTTTGGCTGCGGCGGCATAGGACCCCGTCAGCCTCTCTATGTCTTCTACAGTAAGCTCGCAGGGAACGGTCCCACCATAGGCCGCGATAGGAGAAGGCGCCACGATGGGACGCCCGCCGGTCAACCTCGGGTTGGCCCGGCGCCCCGAATGGATTAGTTGCACGGCACAGCAAGCGCCCTCGTTCTTGATAGCACGGGACAGCTTGCTGAAGCCTGGTATGTAGCTATCGTCCCAGATACATGGCTGCATGACGCACTTGCCCTCCGGTGAGACGACAGTGCCTTCGATGATGATTAGGCCTACCCCTCCCCGGGCCCGTTCCGCGAAGTACTCAATCATCTGGTCGGTCACATACCCGGAAGTATCGGCGAAACCCGTCCCCATTGGTGGCATGACTATTCTGTTCTTGAGATGCATACTACCGATATGTAACGGCCGGAACAGGTTCTCCAGAGTCATCCCTTTAGCTCCTGGCTTTAGTGTAATAAGGCGAGGCCATGACCGGATGTCAGTGCTGCAATAATACGCGCAAAATGCGGCCCTATCAAGGATCAATGTGATGAACCGGACAACTTGCGCCGTAAAGATTCAAGTCGTATAGTGGTACTCCGTGTCCAACTACCTCGTCTTCGCTTCCGTGGCTGTAATGCTTCTCATATCCTCAATGAGCAGCACTGCCATTGCGGTGGCCTTCCCGGAGATCACTTCTTCTTTCAATACATCCATTGTCCTGGCGGGCTGGGTCCTGAGTGCGAGCCTCCTCGCCACTTTGACCACCGCACCGCTTATGGGAAGGGCGAGCGATTCGTTTGGCCGCAAGAACACCTTCATATTCTTCGTGCTGCTGTTTGTAGCAGGGTCCTTCTTCTCCGCGATTGCCCAGAATATCTACTGGCTCATCATTGCCAGATTGGTCCAGGGGATAGGAGGAGGCGGATTTGTCCCTGCAGCAACAGGTATTGTTGCCGAGGCCTTTCCCAAGTACAGGCAACGCTCTGTTGGATTCATCATCAGCATAATGACCGCCGGGACCGTGCTTGGGCCGAATCTCGGCGGGTGGCTAACGGAATCCTTCGGCTGGCGTTCTATTTTTTGGTTCGCCCTGCCATGGACAATTGTCATCCTGGTCGGTGTTATCTTTCTAATGAAAAAAGACCCACGCAGGGAAAGCATCAAGATCGATGTCACCGGGGCCGCCGTATTCGCTTTGTCACTCGGGGGGATCATGGTCGGGATAACCATGGTCGGAGACGGAGGAAAGTCGACACTCTGGTGGATTCCCGGGATGTCCCTGGCGATTGTCGGTGCAGCCCTATTGGGCCTCTTCATCTGGTACGAGCGCAGACTCGAACAACCGTTGATCGACGTTCATCTGCTGGGCGGTAAATCATTCCTTGCTGCAAACGTATTTAATACTATAATCGGGTTATCACACGCGGTAACTACGTTTATCCCGTATTATGCCGTGACGATTTATGGCATGTCGACGCTGCAAAGCGGCCTGGCCGTGACACCTCGTAGCGTGGGACTCCTTCTGTCATCCCTTGTGACCAGTTTCTTCCTGGTGCGGTGGGGGTACCGCAAGCCCATGTTGTACGGCTCCGCCATGTTGTTCGTTACCTCGCTGCTTCTGGGTTTCGCTGCCTTAGAGGAGATTCCTTATATTGGACACATAGAACTCAGCATGTTGCTCGTAATCGTCGGTCTTTCCGGTATCGGGATGGGTATTACTGTCCCTGCAGCAAACAACGCCTGTATAGAATTGATGCCTCAAAGCATTTCCACCATAACTGGCCTGAGGCAGACCTTCAGAAACCTGGGTGGGGTCTTAGGCGTGGCGGTAACCACAATAGTGCTGCACAACATAGGCGACGACAATGGCTTTGCGGTCATTTTTGTGGGCAGTGCGTTGTTATTCCTGCTTGGGCTGCCCGCCATATTTTCGATGCCCAGGTCTGCGTGCGATGTCTAAACACCAGGGGCACCCGGACGCAAATTCTATCAGCGGAGGCACACGTTTGAATTGGACCACGCGGGTCACTCAGTTGCTCGGATGCAGGTATCCCATCATTCAAGGTTCTTACGCAGGGTTCGGCAATTCCTCGCTAGCTGCGCCTGTTTCCGAAGCAGGCGGTTTTGGGCTGATAACCGCATCTGCCCTGAAGACTCCCGAAAAGTTACGTGAGGATATCCGACGCGCCAAATCTGTGACGGCAAAACCTTTTGGCGTGAACCTGACAGTTGGCATGACGCCAAACCTGGAGGAAATGCTTGAGGTGGCTATCGAAGAAAAGGTGCAGGCAGTTGAAACTTCGGCCTTTCATTCCGAACACATAGGCAAAAGGATCAAAGATGCCGGCATAGTGTGGTTCCATAAGGTGGCCACGGTCGAGCACGCGGTAACCGCGGAAAAGCAAGGGGCCGATGCTGTCGTCATAGTTGGCCTGGAGGGTACCGGTTTCAAAAATGTCAACCAACTCCCCACATTGGTAGCTATCACCTGGGCGGCAAGGAAGATAAGAATCCCGATAATCGCCGCCGGGGGAATTGGGGACGCGAGGGGCATCCTTGGCGCGCTGGCTATGGGTGCGGAGGCGGCATACATGGGAACGGTGTTCATGGCGACCACGGAATGCGCTATCTCAGATAGATACAAGGCATTGCTGGTCAGTCAGATGCCCACAGACCGTGATGTCCGCGACCGTGCCCTGAACCCGCCCGACCGGGAAGAGCTCGAAAGGGTCATGAAACTTCGGAATTCACTGCCGATGGACGAGTGGCTCCGCATGCTGGAGAAGGTCAACTTGAAGCAATCTCCTTCTTCCCAGCCTCCCATCCTGGAATCCGATGAGGCGTTCAGGGTTGCCGGGGGGTCCTTGGCTGTGGCGTTTATCGATGAGGTCGTCACCGTGAAGGAACTGATCGACAGGATCGTTGGGGAAGCCGAAAGAATCGTACAGGGTTGGACTTTCCTGAAAAGTTAGGGTGAAGCTCAGTCGTCCTAGGCAACTACTTGATCCCGGACCAACTCGCTGATCCGCTCATCCGAATACCCCAGAATCGAGTTGAGTATTTCCCTGGTGTGTTGTCCCAGCGTGGGAGGATACTCGTAAGGCTGCTGGGCTGTAGCGGACATCTTCACAGGATTCCCGGCCAACCGTATTTCGCCGCTTTTCGGATGCTTCAGGGTAACGATCATGTTGCGGTGCGCCACCTGAGGATCACTCAGAGCTTCTGCTATTGTGTTTATAGGGCTGCAAGGTACGTCCGCCGCCTTTAGCCTATCCAGCCATTCTGCAGTCGGTTTCGTGGAGAAAGCCTTGTCCAATACGGACCACAACTCATTGACATTCTGCAGCCGTCTCTGGTCTGTATTGAACCGGGGGTCAAGTGCAAGCCTCCCATCGCCCATGGCAGAACACAGGTTCTTCCAGAAACTACCTCGGTGCGCGCTTATCGTGATATAGCCGTCTTTCGTCTTGAAGGCTCCGTAGACAGGGTTCGTCTGATGCCTGGACCCAAGTTTCCCTTGCTCGACCCCACAAATCAGGTAATTCGCCGCAACATATGTCAGCATTGATATCTGGCAGTCCAGCAGAGCGACGTCGACATTCTGTCCCTCACCCGTTCGTTCCCTGGAATACAGAGCTGCCAGTATGCCTTGGGCCGCGAACATCCCGCCTGCCAAGTCGCCAATGGGAATACCAGCCCGTGAAGGGGGGCCTCCGGGTTCCCCCGTAATACTCATGCCCCCGCTCAATGCCTGAATAATCAGATCGAAGGCTGGTCTATCAGCATAAGGCCCGGAACCTCCGAACCCGGTCAGGGAACAGCAGATGATTCGCGGGTTTACCTTTTTCAATGTCCCGTAGTCTATCTTCAGCTTGCGCATCACTCCCGGTCTGAAGTTATCCAACACAACGTCACACTTCCTGCACAGGTCCCAGAAGACCTCAACCCCCTTGGGAGACTTCAAGTCAAGGGCGACACTCTTTTTGTTTCGATTTATGGAAAGGAAATATACCTCTTCCCCCTGGTACGAATACTTTGGATCGAGAGGAGTCCTTGAGCCGAATTCCACCGCTGTTGTCTTCACACCCTCGATTTTGATCACGTCCGCCCCCATGTCACCGAGAATCATTGAACCGAAGGGCCCGGACAATGCCCGGGTAAGATCGAGGACTCTTGCTCCCTCAAGCGGCCCCTTTTTTTTCCTGTGTGCTGCCACGGTCGTTTCCTCTCCTTTTTGGAATGGGGATGCGCGTAAAGTATAGCTATTCTGGATGCAGTGATTTCAGGGTGCCAGCACCCTATCAAACGACGGTCGATGAGACTAACATTGGTCAGTCACGAAGAGAAACTGGTGCAACAGCGAACATTCACTTTCTGACACTGAGCGAATGCTTCATCTGGTCCCACGGTAACCGCGAAGAGGGAGAAGACGATGGCCTTAACTGTCCGATATCTGAATTTCGCATCTTTTCAGGTCATGACCGATCGCGGCACCAACATCTTGATAGACCCATGGCTTGCCGGCGCTGAAAGCGAAGAAATTCCGGCCAGCCCGTTCAAGCTGGCTGATCTGGGCTCTGTCGATTTGGTCCTGGTGAGCCACGGCGGGTTCGATCATCTGGGAGACAGCGTGGAAATCCTGAAAAAGACGGGTGCGTTGCTTTGCGCTGCCAGCGATGTGAGAGAACATGCCAAGGAAGAAGGCATCCCCGAGAGGCAAATGATGGGCATGGTATGGGGAATATGCCTTAAGCACAAAGACGTCACCATAAAGGCTGTGCATTCGCAGCACACATCGACTATCAGGAAGGGCGGAAGAACCCTCCATGGGCCGCCGCTGGGTTTTGTTGTGACCACTTCAGAAGGCCAGGCAGTGTACTACCCGGGCGATACGGCGATATTCTCCGACCTGAAGCTCATCGGGCAGCTTTACAAGCCGGACATCGCCCTTCTGCATATAGGCGGCGTTTTCAGATACGGCCAGAGGATGGCTGAGATGAGTCCGCTCGAGGCCGCCATCGCAGCAAGCTATCTCGAAGCGAAGGTCGCCGTCCCCATGCATTATTTACAGCGAGATGTCGAAGTACTTCGAGAGTTTAAGACGCATCTGCATGAGAAGTCACCCCAAACCCAGTTGAAGGTGATGAAGCCGGGAGATAGCTTCAAATACCCCTGACGTTTAGATTGCCTGAATACGGCGCTCAGACCTGGTACACATGCGATTCTTCACGAAATAGACAGGAGGGCATCCCTCAAAGTGACCGCTATTTTGCAGGGCATCCGGGTAATAGATTGGACAGTATTCCAGGTAGGTCCATACGCCAGCGCCATGTTGGCAGACTTGGGCGCCGACGTGATCCATTTGGAGCCCAGAGGGAACGGGGATCTGCTGCGCGGGCTGAACCCTACCCTGGGAGTGGATGTAGTGGTAAAGGGACGCCAGATCAATTTCGAAGAACACAATCGGAATAAGCGCAGCCTGGCCATCGATCTGGCTAAGCCTACTTCCAAAGAAATCGTACGCCGGTTAGTCCAAAAATCAGATGTCCTTGTCACGAACTACCGGCCTGAACCAATCGACAAGCTCGGCATGGACTATAAGACGCTATCTCGGCATAACCCAAAAATAATCTATGCCTCCGCCAGTGGCTTCGGCACGAAGGGCCCGGACCGCAATAGTCCCAGCTTGGATATTCTAGCCCAGGCGAAGAGCGGCGCCATGTGGGCAGCGGGTGAACCCGGAGGTCCGCCCACCTATCCCGTACCCAACATCGGCGACCGGGCCACCTCGTTCATGTTGGCCTATGGCGTTCTCGCAGCCCTTCTCGGCCGCGAAAGGTTCGGGATAGGGCAGGAACTGTCCGTCTCTCAACTGGGAACAATGATCGTGCTGCAGGGGTTCGCATTGATGTGGGACCTCATGCTGGGCAAGGAATACCCGCGCAAAGGGAAAAGCAAGCCGGAGAACCCACTGTACAATCTGTATCGGTGTCAGGACGACCGCTGGATAATTCTCTGCAGCATAAACCGGGCGGGAGAGTGGGAAAACTTCTGCAAGGCAATCGGACGTATCGATCTCTCCGTTAACCCCCGATTTGCGACGGATGCAGACAGAAGGAATAACGCAGCCGAAATCTCAGCCATACTGGACGATGTGTTTGCGTCCAGGCAATCGGAAGAATGGATTCAGACCTTCAAGGAATGGGATGTCTTTGGCACACGCATTGAGAGACTTCGCGACTTGCCCGGCAACCCCCAGGTACTGGCCAACGACCACATTATCGAATGGGACCATCCGATTTGGGGCAAGCGGCAGTTCCCTGGATTCCCGGTACATTTCAGCGAGACGCCAGCAGAATTGAGATCGGCCGCACCCGAGCTTGGGCAGCATAACGAGGAGATTCTAACGGAGATCTGCGGCTACAGTTGGGACGAGGTTGAGCGGTTTCGCGAACAAAACGTAATCTGACGCGTAGCAGTAAGTCCGCCCATGTTGTAGAATTTGAATTATCAGTGTAAATGCGTCTCTTTGTAAAGAAACAAGTCCAGGTTGAAGGAATAACCCCGATGTCACTGTCTCTCGCATCTGCCGCAATCGCACAGTCACAGGTCCGATCTCCCTGCCAGGATGCATGTCCAATTCATTTGAGTTGCCATGGATTGGCCGCTCTAGTCAGTGAAGGCAAGGCGGAAGAAGCCTACAGACTGGTCATGCAGCGCCTTCCTTTCCCCAGGACGCTCGGCCGTGTCTGCAATCATCCGTGCGAAAGCAAATGTCGCCGCACTCAACTGGATTCCGCCGTCAACCTAATGGCGCTGAAAAGGTTCGTTGCAGAGCAGATAGACAAAATGGGAGGAAGTGAGTACCGGCCGCAGGTTAAGGCAGAAAGACGAGAGAGGGTAGCGATCATCGGCTCGGGTCCTTGCGGTTTGTCGGCGGCTTACGATCTGGCGCAAGAAGGGTTCCAGGTAACGGTTTTCGAGGCTATGGGTGTACCGGGAGGGATGTTGGCAGTCGGTGCACCAGAGTTCAGGTTGCCGAGGGAGGTCCTGGCGTCTGACATTGAAAACGTGACCGCCCTAGGAGTTAAACTTGAACTGGGCCAGCACGTTTCCGAGCCAGGCTTACTGCTCAGCAAAGGCTTCCAAGCCGTCCTCATTGCCACTGGAGCACATAAAGGCGTCAAGTTGCCCGTAGCCGGCGTCGACCGCCCGGGGGTCTGGGTGGCAACGTCGTTTCTTCGCGAAGTCAGCCTTGGAATGAAACCCCGAATTGGCCACACGGTGATGGTAATTGGTGGGGGGGATGTGGCCCTCGATGCAGCTCGAACTGCCGTCCGGCTAGGCGCACAGAAGGTAGGGATGGCCTGCCTGGAAACACTCGAAGGCATGCCAGCAGATGCCCTGGAAGTCAAGAGGGCTGAGGAAGAGGGAATCGATATTCATCCAAGCCGCACGTTAGCCGGCGTAGTCCATTCGACGGAAGGCGTGAGCGGAATAGAGTGCCTCAAGGTACGCTCGGTGAGCCTCGATAGTTCGGGACGACTTCAAATAGACAGAGTAGAAGGGTCCGAGCACATATTGCCGGCAGAAACGGTTATTTTTGCCGTAGGGCAGAATCCTGACCTCGAATTCCTTGGCAAGAATAACCGGATTGTCACAAAAGGCGGGATGATAAGCGTCGACCGGCAAACGTTGGCGACCAACATTGAAGGAGTGTTTGCGGGCGGGGATGTCGCCATAAGGACAGGTTCCGTGGCAAAGGCGGTTGCTGACGGCCAGCGAGCAGCGCTATCGATTACGATGTTCCTGGATGGCCGAGAGCCTTCCCAGTACGCTGTGAGGGCGGATGGCGAGATCGTTCCTTTGCCTTCTGAGCCTCCCACCGTTGAGACACTTCTGGGAATGCAGAGGTCGGAACCGCCCGAGTTAGCGGCGGGATTAAGGAACCGCTGTTGGGATGAGGCAGTATCAACTCTGACTGCGGAACAGGCTTTCAGCGAATCATCGAGATGTCTGAGGTGTGACCTGGACCGCTCGGCCGACATTATGGACCCGAGGCGGGTGGGATTCGCCGAGACGACCCAGGGGCAGATAGACCGCATATGGGAGAACGGGAAGGGAAACTATGGCCACTTCCTGAGGAAGACACTGCTCCACGGACTCGGCATCAGGAGGAAGCTTGACAGGGCAGATACCGTAATCATCTTCGGTTGTGCCATGCCGTTCGGAATGCCCAGGCAGGTTTTGTCATCATTGAGGATTCTGGACAGCCTGGGAGTGGAATACACGTTCCTCAAGGACAAGGAGTACTGCTGCGCCGTCCCGGTAATAGAGATGAGCAAAGACGGCAACGAGGGAACTGCGAAGGCAGCCAGCGCCACTTTCGTCAAGACAAACCTGGACGCCGCGTTGGGGCTGGGAGCCAAGAGAGTTGCCTACCTCTGCCAATGGTGCGTCTATGCCGTAACAAAGTATGTCCCGGAGGAACAATCGCCTCAGATTTACTTCTATGACCTGCTGCTGCAACCAGACGTACTCGGAAAACTCAAACAAAGGCAACTCAAAGTGCCACGGACCAGGGTCGGGTATTTCGAGGGATGCCATCTGAGGAACCTGGCATATGCACCAGGGGTCGAGATTAATTGGCGACGGTACCGGAGCCTGCTTGAAATGGTTGACGGGGTAGAGATCGAGGATATCCCCGCTCTAAAGTGTTGTGTCGTTGATGCTGAGAATATTGTGGAAAATGCCAGGCGGCGCGAACTGGATGCTATTGTCTCGCCATGCGCCGCCTGCTGGACCTGGATCGAGCGGGCTGGTTCCAGGAAAGACTTCCCCGTAAAGATGCTCCGCGACGTACTTGCTGAGGCCCTGACCGGCCGGCCGTCAGGGTTGTAAGGGCATTATCCTGGGAACGAAAGGCCTCCATTAATACTGAAAATGGACCCGGTCACCTGGTCGGAATCTGGTGATGCGAAATAGAGTGCAGCCTCAGCAACATCGCTTGCTTTATTCACGCCGAACGGTATCGTACTTTCAGCCTTCTTCATGACATTGGCTATCCCCGTGTGCCCCTGGACGCTGGATTCTGTCTCCGTGACAGTGATACACAGGCAGTTTACCCTGATCTTCCAGCGCGTGAACTCCTTTGCCATTGCCTTTGTCATCTGAATGACAGCAGCCCCTGCCGCCCCGTTTATGACTTCTCCTGGAGTCGGCGTTCTTCCCGCATCAGTGGTGACAAAGATGATTTTCCCGTATTGCTTCTCTATCATGTGGTCAAGTACCGCTCTCGCGCAATTGGCCCGGGAGAACCACCGGCTCCTGGCAAACACCACGTATTTCTCGGGGTCGATGTCGCGGAAGAAGCCCAGCCGAACGCCAGAGGCTCTCGCGCCGCCACTCACCACGAGAATATCGATTTTGCCAAGTTTTTCAATCGTGTTCAACGCCATTTGGCGGGCTTCTGCATAGTTATTGATGTCTGCCCGTTCGAAAATAGCCCTCCGTCCCAGACTCCTTATCTGTTCCACCACCTTTGGCCCATGTTCGTCCGAAATCCCATTGACAGCAATATCTGCGCCGTTTTCAGCAAGCTTCAAGGCGATTGCCTTGCCGACATCCCTGCTGGAACCGGTAATCAGAGCCACCTTGCCTCTTAGGTCTGCCTGCATGTCTGTCCTCCCGGATAACTCCTTGCCGCTGTGCTGCGTTCCTGCATTTCAAGCGTCGCTTTGCCCTTCTTTCCTGGTCCACTACGGCTTGAAAGGATAGGGGACCGGCCTTCCACCGGCCAGTGGCAAGACCACAACTGAAGTTGCAACTACTACATCGACACCATCCTGCCGCTTGAGGCGGGCCTCCAGATCGGCATACCCAAGACCGTTGTTCACATATGTCTTGTTTACTCTTCCAGAGGTTGTCAAAACGTCTCCTGGAAACATGTGGGAACGGGTCTGCGCGGAAATCTTCCACACCCAGCCGTCCACCCCGGCCCAATTCTTGATATGTTGCAGCAAATACGTGGTCGCCCATACTCCCCCACCCACAATATCTTTCAAGTCGGTATATTTCTGAACATAGCCAAGATCAAAATGGTCGCGGCGTACAAATATTTCAGTGGCCGCGCACCAACGGATGATTATCGGTACGTTCAGGCGAAGTGACTTCACAGGCAATTCGATGCCCTCTTTGACGTCTTCAAATCGAACGCCGGCCCTCGTATGCGTTGTCATGGTTGGTCCTCCTTAGAACTCTCCCTTACTACCTCAGTGTGATGATTGACGTAAAGGACTTCTCCCTTCTGATTTCGATAGGTGAGATCGACCACCACAAACCCCAGCCGGCCGGTCCTGCCCTGTTTTTCATATACCCTTACCAGTTTGCCAGTACAGGTAATCTTGTCGCCAGGACGCGCCAGTTGATACATCTCGATGTCATTTCCCCCATCGAAATGCCTGCAGTTCTCCGGCAAATGCGCCAGTATGTCATGTACGCCCGGCGACCAATTCGGCAGTTCCTTATTTGCCAACTCAGAAGGCTTGTCTCCGCCAAAGTCATCGGGCATATCCAGCAGAGGGTCCCACGACCCGGGTTCTCGCATTCCCATCAGGACTGTTGGCAGGGTGGGAGGGGCAACCACTCCACCAAACCGAGTCTTCCTGGCATACTCCTCATCGAAGTACAAAGGGTCTTCGTCCATGACCGCCTGGATGAAGCGACGGATCTCGGTCCTGGTGACTTCAGACCAGGCAGTAACCATCTTCGTTTCTTTGCCAATGAGAGATCTCACCTCATCGGTCAAGAGGGGTTTTTCGTCTGCCATCAAATCCTCCTGCTATTATTCATCAAAGAGCACAGTGGCACCGATTCTATGCAATGCAGTCGCCTGTGTCAAAGCGTGTCGCGTTTGGCGAGGCCGCTGCCCTCTTTCACCTATTCGAAGCGGAGTCTCGCGGGAGCACTCGAAGTACGCCTCCTTGACATATGATGCCCTGGGCAGGGTGCTGGTGCAGACCAAGCCCGATGGGCCAACAGTGAGCCACAGCTACACTGACCGGAAGGATGAGGTCACCAACGAAAGGGGCTACACGAAGAGCCATACTTACGGCGCTGACCAGAATCTGGTCCAGGTGGAGGAGTTCGGCGACGCAACCCCGACCACCGTGTATGCCACCACGCGGTATTGTTACGATGCGCCGGGCAACCTGGTGCAGGTGACCGATGCCAGAGGGAACGTCACCACCATCAGCTACGACTGGCTCTCCAGGAAGACCTCCAGGCGTACAACGGCCGGGGAGCGCCCTATTCCCTCGCCGGCTCGGTGGCCGGGACGCTGGTGAGCAGCACGCTGTATAATCAGCTCGGCAGCATGAAAGAAGTGAACCTGGGCAACGGGCTGAGAACATTGCTCAACTACCACGGCATCGACAGCCTGGACTCGGGTGATCCCTCCAACTACTGGGGAAGGCTGTACCGCATCAAGACTCTTCCCCAGGCCGGGGGCACGGCCCTGCAGCACCAGAAGTACTGGTGGGACGACAACGGCAACCTGGTAAGCCGCAAGGACGAGGTGGCGAGCGAGACGGAGCGCTTCTCTTACGACAACCTGGACCGGCTGGTGGGGGTGAGCGGCCCCTACACGGAGTCCTTCAGCTACGACGTGCTGGGCAACATCACCAGCAAGAACGGCACTTCTTACACCTATGGCGGAGTCCAGCCTCATGCCGTAACCGGGGTGGGGAACTATACTCAGGACTACGATGCCAACGGCAACATGACCGCCAGGGCTAACGCCACCGGCACCCAGACATTGGCGTGGAACGCGGAGAACCTGCTCTCCCAGGTGGACGGGACGGGAGGAGGCTACTCCGGCACCGCGACCTACGTGTATGATGGGGACGGGAAACGGATAAAGAAGACCGAGGGCGGGTCGACCGTCGTGTACCCAGGCAGGTATTACGAGAAGAATATGACCACTTCAACGGTAACGTCTTACTACTACCTGGGCGGCAAGTTGGTGGCGCTGAAGAAGGGGAGCACGCTGGAGTACGTCCACCAGGACCATTTGTCCTCAAGCAGCCTGAGTTCGGATTCATCCGGCGGCCAGGTCTCACTCACCAAGTTTTTCTCGTTCGGGTCCACGCGGTCTTCCACCGGCACACTGGGCACGGACATGAAGTACACCGGCCAGAGGCTGGATGGGACGGACCTGTACTTCTACAACGCGAGGTATTACGATTCTTCGATTGGACGGTTCGTTAGTCCTGATGACGTTACGCCCGACTACACCAATCCGCAGGATTTGAACCGGTATTCCTATGTACAGAACAACCCGCTTAAGTACACGGATCCGACGGGGCACAAAGTAGTATTGGGTGAGGACGATGGTGGAAACCTAATCGAGGTGGATAACAATGGCAACGTCTCGCCGAACGGGTCCCAACCCGGCTTGACAATTGTCTTTGTCGTCGGGCAGTCAACAGATGACTATACGCTATCACTCACACTGGGGGTATCATATGCAATCCCTGGGTTCGCGTTCAGCGGTGAAGTCGGGGTAGCGGTTACTGGTTCGAACCAGGCAGCGATCGTCGCGTCCATTGATGTCGGGGCGGCGAACGGACTCGGATTAACTGGTCAAACACCGAAGATATCGTATGTTAATACCAATCTGCTAGATGGTGATGAAGAGTCCGCTTCACTTAGCATGGGTGGCGGTGCTGCCTTTCCTTTTGGAGCTTCGATTGACTTCATAACAGATACAAATCTGGGCGGAGGACCACATTACTCTGGTTGGTCTGTCAGCTTCCTAGATGGGTTCGACTTCGACATACATGCCACTACACCGGTCCGGCAGATCGTGGGAGGATTCTATGACAATGGCCGGTTTGAGAATCCATTTGATTGATACTTGGTGTCGAATTGAATCGGCTTTTTGAGTGAGATGTCTGTTCACAGTTTGTGGGCTCGATTGTTCGCATGGAGGAGGCTTGGATGCAAGTACTTGGATCCACATGGCCATTCACCGATTGGCTGGTGAGAGCTGTTTTCGGTGTGGCTGTCGGAGGTTTATTGGCATGGTTTTGGGGTACTGGTGCTGTATACCATCACGCCATATGCTTGGGAAAGCGGGTGCCCCCCTGGTTGAAACTCATAACTGTCAAACCGTCGGGAAAGCCTATGTTCGGGCTACGTTACGCGCACCTGATACCTAAGACGATTTCTGTTCTTCTTCTGGTCGGCACACTAATCGGGTACCTTTTCGTGGCGCGTCCGAGGATGAGTGTCGAAACCCCGAATGCCTTCCTGATCGTGACTACTTTCCCAACGTATGTGCTAATGACATGGGTAATCATCGTATGGCTTTTAGAGCGGTTCTTGCGCCACATTCCTGTTTCAGCTTGTGACAAGCGCAATGACGAAGGACCATAAGTGGTATGTCAAGGGGCGATCCGACACCCGGACCTTCGTGGCTCAATGGCGGAAAGGTGACCGTAGGTCACATGGACGGGACAGACGGGTTTGCCTCGGGGACACCAAAGGCTTGTTCAGACGGAAGAAACGTGAAATGGAGGAATCTATTACCTGATGAAACCCCCAGGACTGCGACTGCTATTCCTTCTCGCGTTGCTAGGCTCCACCTTTGGCTGCGCAGACAGAGGCGAAGGCGAAGCAGTAGTCAACGAAATGTTCAATGCCGTCAAAGCCAAAGACTACGAACTGGCTTCAAGCTACCATGCGGTGACGTTCTTGGGAGGAAAAACCCCAAAAAGCGATTTCCTCAGAGACATCAAGAGCTTCAAGGAAAACTTGGGCGATCTACAATCCTGGAAACAGGTTATGTGGAGCATCAAGGAGAAGCGTGGCACAGCAGACTCCGGTACCTACTATTACTTCATTTACGAAACAACCTATTCAAACGGCGTCGCTAGGGAGGGCATCAGGCTTCATAAGCCGTCACGTTCGGAAGGTTCGCCGCAGATCGTGGAGCATCGTATTGAACTGGATGGTGTGCCGTGAATCGGCACCCTGATGCATTTGAGACTGGTTGGAAAGCACTGTGCCCTGTCGGAGCGCCCGAAACCGTGGAAGAAAAGCTGATCGCCACTGGCGTAATAGCGGCGGGTGATGCCTCACTGGAACTGAGCACCGATTCATCAGGCAGCCAGGTCTCACTCACCAAATTCTTCTCGTTCGGCTCTACACGGTCCTCCACCGGCACCCTGGGCACCGACATGAAGTACACCGGCCAGAGACTGGATGGGACGGACCTCTACTTCTACAACGCCCGGTACTATGATGCGGGGATAGGGAGGTTCATAAGTCCGGACCAGTTCGTGCAGAACGGCCCGGGGTTTGACCTGGTTTCATCCGCACTTACCGTGAACCTGGCCAGGACTGGCTACGGAGCTTATCCGCAAACCAACAATACTGCGCCGGTTGACACTCAGGCCCTCAACCGCTACTCCTATGTGCTCAGCAATCCGTTAAAGTACACGGACCCGTACGGATGGCGAACTTGGGGTATTGGCTTCAACTTCAACATTGGCCTAGGCAGTGGTATATCGGTTAGTCTCATGTACGTGTGGAGCGATCGTGGCGAAAAGGGCGTGAGTTGGGCCGGTGGTGGCGGGGGTTATGCCGGTGTGGGGGTAAGCGGGACAGTCCAATATCAAACCACTAATGCGGATTCGATAGAGCAGCTGCGGGGACCGCAAGTGCAGGTGGGTGGATCCGGCGGCGAATTCGTCAACGTGGGTGCTGAATATGTAGTCGGAAATGGGTATCAAGGTACAAATATACAAGTGGGAATTGGCGCTGGCCTAGCACCCGTAGAGATGCACGGGTTCCTCGAGACTTCGGGAGTGAAAGTGCTCTCTCACGGCGACCCGCAGGCAGAATCCTTGTTACCCGCCAGTCCCACTCCAGACGGAGGGGGTCAGACGTCTTATTGGGATCCCTTCGACACGTCCACCTGGTAATAGTAGACACGCCCAATTCACATGCAATGGACATGCTAGAAAAGGGTTGCCGTTTTTGAGCTTAGCGGGGTTGGTTGATCATGCTGGGGCTAATTGGTTTTCACGGCAAAGAGCCTACTGTGGCTCATGTCGTCGAGGGAACGACAAGCATCATTCGCCAGTGTGGATTACAATGAAGCAACTCGAATGGAGTGGTTGGCTTATACTGTTGGGTACTTTCGCAGTTTTTGTGGCAGTGGGCGTGACTGCAATTGTCTTCGCTCGGCCATTCTTCAGGTGGTATGTGAGCTCCAAGCGAAAGATGTTTCCTTGGCTAGACAAAAGTGGTTATCTTGGGTGGCCACCTTCAGAGCGCGTTGGCGTATGGGGTCTGAGAACCGCCGGTTCTATATTGATCGCTGGCGCAGTCTACTTTCTGATACTTGTGTTGTCAGGCGATTAGTTACGGCAGCCACTGCGCGTCCTTAACGTGCGGCACGGTCATACTACATATTGTCAGGCCAAGGCTCTCATTGAGCGCATGACGAGGAGCCTCCGTTGGTTATGGTTCATGAGGCTGTGGCAGCGAATGGGACAAGTAGAGTCCTGATGAGGCCTTGTCAGGCGAGACGTTGAATCTGGGTAGTATCTGCTACAATAGCCTCAGAATCCCGAGGAGGCGTCTATGCTGCGAACGAAGTCTCCACAAGCCTCTTTCTACGGTTCCTACCTCTACGACCGAGCCATTCAAGTCAACATGAAGCCATGCGAGTCTGACTGTTGACATCTGCCTCTGCTGCTGCGAATAATGGTGTTGGACGGTGGAGGGATCACATGAAAGTCAGGGATCTTGGCGTCGAGGAGTTGAAAGAAATAATCCACGATGCGGTTGAAGAGAAGATAGAGGAGATGCTGGGAGACCCCGACCACGGCTTAGAATTGCGTGAGAAGGTCAAGAAGAGACTATCGCGTTCGCTTGCCACCAGGGCGGCCGGCATTCCAGCGGACAAGGTGGCCGACAACCTGGGACTGGAATGGTAGATGGCTTATGCGGTGGAGTTCAGCCCCGAGGCCATACGGGACCTGGATAGCCTGGGAAAGCCCGTCGCCCAGCGCATTCTGCGCAAGGTGAGGTGGCTCTCTGAGAACTTCGAAACGCTGGCAACGGAGCCGCTTTCGGCAGAATTCAAGGGTCTGTTCAAACTAAAGGTTGGCAGCTACAGGGTGATTTACGATGCCACGCGGCAGCGGCATTTGTTGACAATACATCTCATTGGTCATCGCAAAGACATCTACAAGAAGAGGTAAGGTGCCAAAACCAGGAACGCCGTTCGACTCCAGAGGGACCGCCCTCCTGCACCAGAAGTACTGGTGGGACGACAACGGCAACCTGGTAAGCCGCAAGGACGAGGTGGCGAGCGAGACGGAGCGCTTCTCTTACGACAACCTGGACCGGCTGGTGGGGGTGAGTGGGCCTGATCAGTTTCAAGGTCAAGGGCAAGCTGACGCGACGGAGCGCGTCCCTCCGAAGGGTACATGATGTTGCCTCTAAGGACGGCACGGGCTACACGTATGGAGGTATAGTTGTCCCCACATCCCTGCCCCATGCTATTATTTGCCGTATCGCAGGGAGTTTACAGGAATTCAGAGCATCGGGGCTGACCAATAGACATGAAATTTATTCACTTCGCCGATCTGCATCTCGGCATCGAGAATTACGGGACAGTCGATCCCGATACAGGCCTCTCTTCCCGCCTGGCCGATGTACTGAGAGTACTCGATGAACTTGTCGACTATGCACTTGGCAACAATATCGACTTCGTGCTGTTTTGCGGTGATGCCTACAAGACCCGTGAACCCTCCCAGACACAGCAGCGGGAACTGGCGAAACGCGTGAAGCGGATGTCAGACGCCGGCATGCCGCTCTTCATGGTGGTGGGCAACCATGACCTTCCCAATGCGCCCGGCCGGGCCAATGCGCTGGAGATATTTCAGACGCTGTCCGTCAGCAAAGTTCTGGTGTCCAGCAAACCGGCCGTACATCGGATCGACACCCGCACGGGCCCCGTCCAAATTGCCGCCTTGCCATGGTTGCGCAGGTCCGGCCTGCTCGCCAAAGAGGAAAGCCGCAGCCTTACCCTGGAGCAGATAACATCGCGCATGCAGCAGACGCTGACTGACACGGTCTCCTTTTTGGCCGGGTCGACCGACCCGACCGTCCCTGCCGTGCTGGCGGCCCATGTGGCGGTCGGCTCGGCAAGGCTAGGTTCTGAACGGACAATGATGCTCGGCAAGGAGCCCGTGGTACTGACGAGTAACATGGCTCTGCCGCAGTTCGATTACGTTGCCCTGGGCCACATACACAAGGCCCAGGTCCTGCATGAACATCCGCCGGTCGTCTATTCCGGGAGCATGGAGCGCATAGATTTCGGCGAAGAATCGGACGACAAAGGCTTCTACGTCGTCGAACTCAACACAACTATGCCAGCCGGCGAACGATGCGTCGCGAAGACATTCCACACGGTCTCGGCCAAGAAATTCATAACTGTGCACGCAAAGATCGAGGCGACCACCCCTAACCCGACTGCCGAAGTCCTGCGCTCTTTGGCCGAGCGTGAGACAGAATTCAAGAACGCGGTCGTACGCATCGAGGTGGACTGTCCCGAGCAGCTCGAAGGCCAGCTACTGGACGCGGATATACGCCGTGCCGTCAAAGACGCTCAAAGCGTCAATATCAGCAAGAACATCGAGCGCGAGACCCGTGTGCGACTGAGCGGGCAGAATGCCGAGGACCTGACGGCGCGGCGTGTCCTCGAACTCTACCTGGATACCGTGGACCCAAAGAAGCTGTCGGCCGAGCGAAAGAAACTGCTTCTCGAATACGGGGAACGGCTCATATGGGAACGCGAGGCTGGCGGGGCCGGAGCAGGTTAGTGTTGCGGCTTGTGCCTTTCCATCAGACGTTCCCACTCCCGGTGCACCTTCTCGCGTAGTTCGTCGAGATTGCCATTGTTTTCGATGACAACCAGGGAATGGCGCTTCCGTTCCTCGTTTGTCATTTGAGCCCGTATCCGGGCAAGTATGTCCTCTTCGGAGGCATTCCTGGTCGCCTTGACACGCTGGACAGCATCCCTCTCCGAGGCAGCGACGGTCCAGATCTCGTCGAGGAATACCTTCCATCCGGCTTCTATCAGTACTGCCCCTTCAATTACGACCACCTCCACGCCTTTTTGGCCCAGCTCGCGCGCAAGTCCCTCCACTCTCTGCCTGATAAGAGGGTGAACTATCGAATTCAACCTGGCCAACCTGGCCGCATCACCGAACACGGCGGCACCCAGTTTCTTCCGGTCGATAGTACCATCGGAATCGAGCACACCAGCGCTGAACTCGTTGATGATGGCGCGCCACCCGGGAGTCCCGTTCCGATATACTTCATGCCCGATCTTGTCGGCGTCTATATGCGCTGCGCCAACCTCTACAAGATATTTGGCGACAGTGCTCTTCCCGGAGCCTATTCCTCCAGTGAGACCGACGAGTATCATTTTCCATCTATCTCCAACGTATTGCGCATTCTATCACGGTACCAGCAACGTTTGCCTTTGGCGCTATAATTGATATAGGGAGCATTTCATAGAACATGTGTCCAGCCCAAGCTTCCATACAATGGCAAGTCAAGGAGGTAGCCCTCTACGAGAAGCTGCCTGATTCGCGCGTTCGATGCCACGTGTGTCTCTGGCGATGCACTGTCAACCCGGGGAAGCTGGGCGTATGCAGGATGCGCCGGAATGACGGCGGTATCCTCAACGTGCTCAACTACTCCTCGGTGTCTTCAATGGCCATCGATCCAATCGAGAAGAAACCGCTATTCCACTTCTTCCCCGGGACAAAGGTTTTTTCGCTTGGCACCTGGGGATGCAACTTTCACTGCGTGCACTGCCAGAATTGGGAGATCGCCTGTGTCGAAGAGCCCGGAGCAGACGGGCGTATTTCCAAACACCTGACGCCGGAAAAAGCTGTAGAAATGACTGTCGCCAACGGCTGTACTGGAATCGCCTGGACTTACAACGAGCCAACCATCTGGTTCGAGTACACGCTGGATTCAGCCGAGCTTGCCCATGCGGCAGGACTGTACACGGTATATGTCACCAACGGGTATATGACTCCTGAGGCGCTTGACCTGATCGGCCCTCACCTGGACGCCTGGCGAGTAGACATCAAAGGTTTTTCCGACACTCTGTACCGTACGCTGGCCACCGTGCCCGATTGGCGGGGCATCCTGGATACCGCCAAGAGGGCGAGGGAAAAATGGGGGATGCACGTAGAAGTCATAACCAACGTCATACCTACGTTGAACGATGATGAAGAGCAGTTGACGGGTATCGCCAAATGGGTTAGCTCAAGTCTCGGCGAGTTGACGCCGTGGCACGTGACAAGGTTCTATCCGCAGCGCAACCTCATGGACAAGCCACCAACGCCTGTTTCGACGCTTGAACACGCATTGGAAATAGGTAAGCGCGCGGGGTTACGTTTCGTATACGTGGGGAATGTGCCAGGTCACGACGGAGAAAACACCCTCTGCTACAATTGTGGCAGGCTGATCGTATCCCGCCAGGGCTACACCACAAGAGTCGTTGGCCTGGGCGGGTCCAACTGCAAGTTCTGTGGAGTTGACCTGAACGTGAGGGCAACTGTAAAGAAGGGATCGGGTGCAGAATGCCAGTGAACACACAAAACCAGGGCGGCATCGTTTTCGGTTGCATAGTTCCGCACCCGCCACTACTTGTGCCGGACGTGGGAAGGGGGCAGGAGTCCGCAGTGAGCGCCACTGCTGAAGCGATGCTGAAACTGGCCGGGCAGTTGGAAAAGGCGCAGCCGGAATCGCTTGCCGTAATCAGCCCTCACGGAGAAGTCAATCCCGAAGCCATGGGCGCATACACAGGAAGTCAAAGCACCGGAGACATGCGGACCTGGGGAGTTGCGAAACCGGGCACCACTTTCAGAAACGATCAGGCACTGGCCTCTGCAATCTTAGACGAATGTTCGGCGGCCAGGATACCCGCCCGGGCAATCGGCGAAGAAGGGTACAGCCTGGACCATGGGGTAATGGTGCCGATGCATTTTCTCTCATCTTTGACAATGGGATTGCCGTTGCTTCCCCTGACTTTCTCGTACCTTCCCCTGGAGAAACACTACTACTTCGGGCGAGCCATAGCGTCGGCAGCAGTTAAGCTGGGCAGGCGGCTTGCGCTGATAGCGAGCGGTGATCTTTCCCACAGATTGATACCGGAGGCTCCAGCCGGGTATGACCCGCAGGGCAAAGTTTTCGACCGGAAAATAGTAGACGCAGTTTCCCGATTGGATGCCCAGGCCATACTGGACCTTGATCCGGGACTGATCGACAGGGCGGGCGAGTGCGGACTGCGTTCGATCGCCATACTGCTTGGTGCGTTGCATGGTTCGCCCCTTCGGCCTCAAGTCCTTTCATACGAAGGGCCTTTCGGAGTGGGGTACCTGGTGGCATCATTCTCTCCAGATGAACGCGCCTCCAATGAACATCCTCTGGTTGCGCTGGCGCGGAGTGCCGTTGAGGCTCATGTCAGGGGCAAGCGGTTGCCTCCTCCGGCAGCAAGCACCGCTGAGATGAAGGAGCGTGCCGGTGTATTCGTCTGCCTGAAGAAGGGGGGGAGCCTGCGAGGTTGCATCGGGACTTTCGAGCCCGCGCGGAGCAATGTTGCTGAGGAGATAGCGGCCAACGCCGCAGGCTCGGCAACTCAAGACCCCAGGTTTCCTCCCGTAGATGCCTCCGAATTGCCTGAACTTGAATATACCGTGGACGTGCTCACAACTCCTGAACCCGTCGCCGGGCCGGAAGAGTTAGACGCTAAGAAGTATGGCGTTATCGTTGAGAGCGGGTGGAAAAGGGGACTTCTGCTCCCAGACCTTGAAGGCGTGGACACCGTTGAGGACCAGATAGCTATTTGCCGGCAAAAGGCCGGCATCGCGCCAGACGAGCCTGTCAATCTCTATCGGTTCGCGGTAAAGCGTTACAAATAGCGCCTTCCTCGCCTCTCCCCGCTCAGCCTTGCCCCGACCTTACCTGTTGGTCATTGACAATGGTGGCCAGCGGACACCTTTCGCCACAGAACCGCTCCTGTCCGAAAGCGCCTGATTATGTAATGAGAGGTCTCGTCTCATCGGGTATTCAGGTATACTGTTGGTCCGATGGCTGATATAATCAGTCCCTGAGAACCGTTCCGGAGGGTACAAGGTGAAGAAGATCCTCTTGGCTGAAGACGAAGATGCCGTGCGTGCTCTTGTTGGAGAGACAATCCGAGATGATTCTCGATATTGTCTGTTGGAGGCGCGCAACGGCAAGGAAGCACTGGAAATAGCGAGAAGAGAGAAGCCGGACCTCCTCCTGCTTGACATCGTGATGCCGATCTATGATGGTTTCGAGGTATGCCGCCAGCTAAAGTCGGACGCCAGGACGAAAGACATTACAATCATAATGCTGACTGCACTGGCACAGGAATCGAACCGTGAGATGGGGAGAAGGCTGGGAGCAGACGGCTATTTCACCAAACCATTCAGCCCTACGGCGCTGATAATGAAGGTCGAGGAAGCCCTGGGAGAGTAGCAGGGCAGCAACTTTTTCAGCAACAAACTAGTGGAGAAGCCGTTCATGAGAGCCACCCGACGGGTGGCTCTCATGATATGTGTGAGGCCGCATCTGCCGGCAGATGCAGCAAGTTGCTATCCGAGTGGGCCAACTGTAAAATTGAATGGACTCTGATTTAGTTATTTCTGAGGAGATGGCTCATAATGGCGGAAGCTACACATACGCTCAAGGCTGGACTGGCCCAGATGCTCAAGGGCGGGGTAATAATGGACGTGGTCACTCCCGAACATGCCAAGATAGCGGAGGCAGCGGGGGCCTGCGCCGTAATGGCACTCGAGCGCGTGCCTGCTGATATACGGGCACAGGGCGGAGTTGCCCGCATGTCCGACCCTACCGTTATCTCCGCCATAATAGAGGCTGTCAGCATCCCGGTGATGGCCAAGTGCCGCATAGGCCACTTCGTTGAAGCGCAGGTCCTCGAAGCACTTGGCGTGGACTACATTGACGAATCCGAAGTATTGACCCCGGCTGACGAAAGCCACCACGTGTGGAAACACAATTTCAAAGTCCCGTTCGTCTGTGGCTGCCGGGACCTGGGGGAAGCCCTGCGACGCATTGCAGAAGGCGCGGCAATGATACGGACCAAGGGTGAAGCCGGTACAGGAAACATCGTTGAGGCCGTCAGGCACATGAGGACGGTCCAGGACGAAATCCGCAAACTGATGAACATGCCTGAGGATGAACTTATGGCCGAGGCCAAGTCACTCGGCGCGCCATTGGACCTGGTCATTCAGGTCCACGAAACAGGAAAGCTGCCCGTGGTCAATTTTGCAGCAGGCGGCATTGCTACTCCCGCCGATGCAGCACTGATGATGCAATTGGGCGCCGAAGGTGTGTTCGTGGGCTCTGGAATATTCAAGTCCTCAGACAAGTCCTCAGAACAGGCAAAGAGGGCTAACGCAATCGTAAAAGCAACTACACATTTCCGGGACGCCAAACTCATAGCTGAGGTATCGCGCGGACTTGGTGAGGCTATGCACGGCCTGGATATCCGTTCAATCCCCAAGGAGGAACTCCTCGCTCCGCGCGGCTGGTAGGGATTTGATGGAATGCCGCCGAAGATAGGAGTGCTGGCCCTGCAAGGTGCGTTTGCTGAACATGTGGCCATGGTCGGACGCCTGGGAGCGGAGGCGGTAGAGGTACGAATGCCATCGCAACTGAGAAGCATTCATGGCCTGATCATTCCTGGTGGGGAGAGCACAACCATGAGCCTCCTGATGTCAGAGTACAAACTGACCCAGCCGCTAAAGGAGATGGCCCAGCAGCGTTTCCCGATTATGGGAACCTGTGCTGGACTCGTACTGCTGTCCAGGCTGGCAGAAGAATCATATCCGGATACACTGAAGGTAATGGATGTGCAGGTCAGGCGGAACGCATTTGGCCGGCAGGTTGACAGTTTCGAAGCCAACCTTGACGTGCCCGCGCTGGGGAATCAACCTTTCCGGGGAATATTTATCCGGGCCCCGCGCATCAGTAATGTCGGCCCATCGGTAAACGTGTTATGTCAGCTCGGCAAAGAGGAAGCTGTAGCGGTCCGGCAGGGCAATATTCTGTGTTGCTCGTTCCATCCCGAGTTGGGTACCGATACAAGGTTCCACCAATACTTTCTTGATATTGTCGCTGGTCCCGCCTGAGAGGCTTGGGGACGAGGTAGCATGTCGACTAAGAGGGTAATAACCGACGACCTTGAAGGCATGCTCAATGTGCTGCCCCCCAGGGTCATAGAGGCGGTCCGCCATCATCTCCAGGCAAAAGACCTGCTCGAAGTTGTTCTGGACCTGGGCCGCACGGCAGAGGCGCGCTTTCCGGATGGAGAGGCAATCCTCGATGATCTCGATGTATCGCAGGAAGACCTGGACCATGTAGTTTCTCGAATTAGTGCGTTTGGCGAAGATAACCGGGCGGGAATTGAGCGCACTCTACATCGCATATCCGCCATCAGAAACCGCCAGGGCCGGATCATTGGGCTAACCTGTCGGGTCGGACGCGCGGTCTACGGTACCATTCGTATCATTGAAGACCTGATAGAATCTGGCAAGAGCGTCCTGATGCTCGGACGGCCCGGCGTGGGCAAGACGACTATGTTGCGCGAAATGGCACGCGTTCTGGCCGACGATTTCAAGAAACGAGTGATTATCGTTGACACTTCGAACGAGATCGGCGGCGACGGAGACATACCCCACCCCGCGATCGGACATGCCCGGCGGATGCAGGTGCGAACCCCCAACATGCAACATGCCGTGATGATAGAGGCGGTGGAGAATCATATGCCCCAGGTTATCGTCATCGATGAGATTGGGACTGAACTCGAAGCCCAGGCCGCCCGCACGATAGCCGAAAGAGGGGTCCAACTAATTGCCACAGCGCACGGCAACATACTCAACAACCTTGTCAACAACCCCACTCTTTCCGATTTGATTGGCGGTATACAAACTGTAACGCTGGGGGACGAAGAAGCCAAGCGACGAGGCACGCAGAAATCTATCCTGGAGAGGAAGGCACCCCCGACGTTCCAGGTGCTGGTAGAGATCCAGGACTGGGAGCGCGTGACGGTCCACCATGACGTCGGCGAGGCTGTGGACACTATCCTGCGAGGGAAGCCTGCTGATGCCGAGGTGCGATGGCTCGACGAGAATGGCGAAGTGGTCACGGAAAAGGCCCCAGTAGACAAAGAAGATGATCGGCAGGTAAGAAGATTCCCTCTGAAAGAGGGCAAGGTGATGCGCGTCTACCCATTTGGCGTTAACCGCCAGAGGCTGGAGGAGGCGGCGCTTGAGGAGCACCTGCCAATCGAGACCGTCTCTAATATCAACGACGCAAATGTGGTAGTGACTTCTAAGAGCTACTTCCGCTCCAAACCGAAGAGAGTGCGCGACGCTGAGGCCGCGGGTACGCCCATCTATGTATTGCGCAGCAATACCCCGCCCCAGCTAAGGCAGTTCCTCAAAGCGATGTTCCCCCGGGAGAAAAAGGATGTCGTAACGGTAGCCCTCGAAGAAGCCGAGGCGGCGGTTGAGCAAGTGGAAAACGGAGAGGAAAAGGTTGACCTCAGCCCGCAAAGTTCGTACATCAGGCGCCTGCAGCATCTTCTCGCAGAGCGTCACAGCTTGACATCCCGCAGTGAAGGCCGGGAGCCTGACCGGCACGTTAGAATATATAAGGACTCCTATCGTGCCTGAACCCCAGGCGCAGGACCGGGGCGCTCTTTTCATAGCCCTCGAAGGTGGGGAAGGCAGTGGTAAGTCCACACAGGCGCGTGCCCTGCAACGCTGGCTGAAGAGGCGTGGGTTAGACTCTATGCTCGTTACAGACCCGGGCGGCACCGCACTCGGACGCACTGCAGAGCGATGGCTGAAAACTGCGAAGGGAGTGCCGGCAAGCACTGAACTGCTTCTTTTCGGGGCGGCGCGTTCTCTTCTGACATCAGAAGTCATCCTTCCCGCGTTGCGGGATGGCCGGATCGTGATCTCCGACCGATACGCGCCGTCGACGGTAGCCTACCAAGGATACGGCAGGGGCGTCGACCTCCAAACGATCGAAGAAGTCAACAAACTGGCAACATCCGGCCTCTATCCAGACCTCATAGTATTGCTTGACATCCCTCCCCAAACAGGTATTTCGCGCAAGGCAAAGGATGTTGCGGACCGTTTCCATCAAGAAACCCTCTCGTTCCATCTTAAGGTCAGGAGAGGTTACCTGGAAATGGCCGAGGCGGACCCGGGCCGCTGGTTTGTCGTCGATGCCACCCGTGCACGCACGATCATCTTCGAAACCATTGCCAGCCATGTCGCCGCACTCCTGGCCGCCGGCGGCGCACGGGTACCCTCAGCCTGAGAGACCTCGCAGTCTTTCGAAGGCGAAGTGAACTCCCACGCTTGATGTTGTGGAGGCCACCCTTTGCCAATGGACGTCGGGCCTGAGCATCGCCGGAGCCATAGCAGGAATCTACCGCCATATAAGGGATATCCCCTATGCGGTCCTGCCAGAACTGGTCCATCCACACAACTACGTTGAGATACTGAAAGTTGGAAAGGGCTCATGTTCGCCCAAGCATTTCCTACTCGCCGAGATGTACCAGCGCCTTGGATTGAACGTCCTTTATGCGGTCTACCCTTTCAATTGGAACTCCGGACTGATACCCTATTCAACTGAGGTGCGAAAGGCGGCCACTGGCCTTCCGCAAGGACATCATCTGGCGTGCAGGGTCGAAATCGGAGACCGTCTGGTCCTGGTAGATGCTACCCTCGACCTGCCCATGGTGAAGCTGGGTTTGGCCGTGAACGAAAGCTGGGACGGGGTCAGCGATACCCGACTGGCAGTGGTCCCGTCGGGAGAGGAACAACTCTTCCATCCTTCAGAAAGATATCTGATGAGGCCGCCCGTCGTAGACACGGTTTCTGCCGCGTTCTATGAGAAGCTCAATGTCTGGTTGGATTCAGTGAGAAACGGCTCACCTAAAAAGGGGTAACCACCTGGCTACCCCCTTTTTGGGTGAGTGATATCGGGTTCTATGCCCCGGCGTGGCATCCTCCGCAGAAAGCCCTTGTGTCAGCAAATACAGTGTGGTCAGGTGCACGTGGGGGAACCGGCCACATCGGCGCGTCTGGCGTCCCGTCAGACATCGACACCCCGGCTGAGTGGCATATCCCGCAGGCCAGTCGGCCTCCGTGAGATGGCGGTATCACAGGTGGCACGGCAGGAGTAGTTGTCGTTGTTGTGATCGGCCTGGTAGTGGTCGTCGTGGTCGTACTAGTGGCAGCAGCCACGGTAACAGTCACAGTGGCCGTCACCGGCGGACTCAATGGCGTATGGTTGTTGTTCACCAACTGCAC
>Ga0082335_1000825_pt1 | contig 72864 bp, 76 predicted proteins | sample Subgrocontami58m_FD_72375 | JGI IMG/M metagenome (GOLD analysis project Ga0082335, IMG submission 72375) | Subsurface groundwater microbial communities from S. Glens Falls, New York, USA - GMW37 contaminated, 5.8 m (SPADES assembly) (version 2) ... | reverse complement strand
ATGCCACAGGTTCCCGATGTACCGAGCGTGGCGGAGTCGGGCTACCCGGGTTTCGAAAGCGCCTTCTGGATGGGTTTCCTCGCGCCGGCCGGGACGCCCAAGGACGTGGTGTTCAAGCTCGAACAGGCTTTCAACAATGCAATGCACGACAAGGAAGTCGGCGACAAGCTGCTCGCGATGGGCGTGCGCGTCCTCGGCAAGCCGGCCAGCGCCGTGGACGCACTCATCGCGCGCGAACTCAGGCAATGGCCGCCCATCATCAAGAAAGCGGGCATCACCGCCAACTGATTGCGCCGCGCGGGCGCATTTTCAGAGTTTGTAACCGATCTGCCGCAGGAAGCCCTTGCGCCAATTGACATCGGCTTCGGTTTCCACGCCGCGGGGCGATGCACCGTCGACCACGCCGAGGATGCCGCGCCCCTGTTCGGTTTCGGCGATCACCACCTCGGTGGGATTGGCCGTGGCGCAGAAGATACGGCACACCTCCGGTACCATCTTCAGCGCGTTCAACACGTTCAGCGGGAAAAAGCCGTCGCCCAGGAACACGATGAAACTGTGGCCCGCGCCGAGGGCGAGCGCGTTCTTCTGCGCGAGGCCGACCATCGCGGCGTCGGTGCCCGAACACCGCACGAGACATTTGCCCGAGGCCTCGCAGAACGCGAGGCCGAATTTGATGGCCGGCACCGCGCTCACGAGCGCCTCGTGCACGTCTTCCACAGTCTTTATGAAGTGCGTCTGCCCGAGGACGAAGTTCGTGGCCTCGGGCTTGTCGATCTTGACGGTGAGGAGTTGCATACGGGCTCCTTGTTCGCTGTCCGAAGCATGCAAGTTTATTATGCGAGGCGCGCCACCGGGAAATTTTCCAGGAGCGCGCCGTCGTCCTCGAAGAATATGCCGCGCCCGTTCCGCGACCGCGTGCACGGCCTTGCCGGCAACGGCTAACGCGCGCCGACTGCCCCCCGCGTAGCCGCACTGCGCAGTTATGCCGAGGCCCGCTACAGCCTTTAGCGCAGAACATTACTGCATCTACCCGGCTGCGTCTTATCGACGCATGTACCACAATCCTGCCAGGGATCCCGGTAGGCGAGAACGCTGCGGATGCGCCGGGTGGTCGCCACCCCGAACGCGGCAGTGGATGAAACGCGCGCATACGTCCTGGGCGTCCAACTTACCCACTTCGCCAAGGAGGTCATGCCATGGCCCGCTCCAGCAGCAACCGCCCCACAATACGCGCCGGAGCGAACCCCCGAGAAGCCTTATCGCGCCTGAAAAGCGTCAGCGCGGCGAAGGAGGAACGCAATGCGCGAGCGCGGAACAAACAACGCGAACTGCTCCAAACTATCGGCGTTCTGTTACAGCAGCAGGACAACGCGAGCAAAGCGGGGCTGCCAGGCGAAAGCGAGTACCTCGACCAGAACATAGGGCCACCCGGGAGCATGCGCGATTCGCAGCGACCGGGTTAGCTGGCGCGACCGGTGTTCCTGCATGGACAACGCAAGAAAGTCTTCAGAGAGTGTCGATTAGAGACTTGTGTACTTTTTGTTCGAACCGCGAGCCTTTTCCGCAGGGTACTTGGCGGCGTTCAGTTCGATCTTCCGACGCGCGGCTCGTATGAGATCGATATCGAGCTTATCGGCGAGTCGTATCAGGTAGAGGAGGACATCGGCCATCTCCTCGCCCACCAAAACCAGCTGCTCGGGAGTCAGGTTCTTCGACGCGTCCTCGCCGAGCCACTGAAAGTGTTCCAGCAACTCTGCAGATTCAACGCTGAGTGCTATCGCAAGGTTCTTCGGTGCATGAAACTGGTCCCAATCACGCTCACGTGCAAACTGCCGCAGTTGGTCGCGTAAGTTGAGGAGCGGGTCGCCAGTCGCGGCATTCGCGTTTCTATGCATACTCTACTCGCACATGTCGAACATGCTGATTGTGGCAGATGCAGGTGCGCGTGCGCCTGGCGAGTTGCTCGCGCTCGAGGCGGCGCGAATTAGCGCTTCGCGCTGAAATCGAGATTGTCCGCGCTCGGAGCCGCGGGACGCGCAGCGGACGCGGCCGCCGCGGGGCGGGACACGTCGGAGGAGACCGGGCGCGATGCCGCGGCAGCTGCAGCGCGCGCCTGCGCACCCGGGACCGGGGCCGGCGCCGCGTTCGCGCTCGCTGCGGCGGTGAGTGCACGCTCGAGATCCTGCTCGATGGCGGCGATGTCGAACGCTGCGCGGCCTTGCATGCGCAGGAGGATGCGTGCGGGCAGGTCCTGCAGCCGCGGGGCGGCGGAGCGCACGTTGGAGGCCGTGGTCAGTATGGGGACAGCATGCGTGTTTTTGAAGCCGGGATTGGCGCGATCCATCGCGTCGATGATAGCGCTCTGCGCTTTGGCGATGCCCATAAGCAGTTCCGCGAATTGGGTGTTGTCCATTGCCGGCCTCCCTGATGACTCACGCTTACTGCTAAGGATACAGCAGGCAGAGCGAAAAAAGGCGGCCGCAGCCGCCTTTGTTAAGGAAACGAAACCCTTACTTGCGCGAGCGCAGTTTGCGGATGGCGGCGATCTGGGCTGCGGCTTGGGCGAGCTCGGCGAGCGCCTCGGCGTATTCCATCTTGCCCGTGCGGTTCGCGAGGTTCTCCTGCGCATGCTTATGCGCTTCGAGTGCCTTGGCTTCGTCGAGGTCGTGGCCGCGGATCGCAGTGTCGGCGAGAACGGTGATCAGGTTGGGCTGCACTTCGAGGATGCCGCCCGCGACGAAAATCAACTGCTCGTCGCCGCCATCGGCGGGCTGGATGCGCACCGTGCCTGGCTTGATGCGCGTGATGAGCGGCGTGTGCTTGGGGTAGATGCCGAGCTCGCCTTCTTCGCCAGGCAGCACCACGAACTCCGCTTCGCCCGAGTAAATGGCTTCTTCGGCGCTGACGACGTCTACGTGAATTGTGTGTGGCATATGGCTTAGAACCTTTTTTTCCAGACCCCCGGCGCGCCGGGGGTCGCCATTTTACTGCAGCGTCTTCGCCTTTTCTACCGCTTCCTCGATTGCGCCCACCATGTAGAAAGCCTGCTCGGGCAGCTGGTCGTAGTCGCCGTTGACGATGCCTTTGAAACCCTTGATGGTGTCTTTCAGCGACACGTACTTGCCTTCCTGGCCGGTGAAGTTCTTGGCCACGTCGAACGGCTGCGACAGGAAGCGCTGGATCTTGCGCGCGCGTGCCACAGCCAGCTTGTCTTCGGGCGAGAGTTCGTCCATGCCGAGAATCGCGATGATGTCGCGCAACTCCTTATAGCGCTGCAGCGTCTGCTGCACCGCGCGCGCAGTGGTGTAGTGCTCCTCGCCCACCACATGCGGGTCCATCTGGCGCGAGGTCGAGTCAAGCGGGTCCACCGCGGGGTAGATGCCGAGCGAGGCGATGTCGCGCGAGAGCACCACCGTCGAATCGAGGTGGCCGAAGGTGGTGGCGGGTGAGGGGTCGGTAAGATCGTCGGCGGGCACATACACCGCCTGAATCGAGGTGATCGACCCGGTCTTGGTGGAGGTGATGCGCTCCTGCAAGCGTCCCATCTCTTCGGCAAGCGTCGGCTGATAGCCCACCGCGGAAGGCATGCGGCCCAACAGCGCCGACACTTCGGTGCCCGCTAGCGTGAAGCGGTAGATGTTGTCGACGAAAAACAGCACGTCGCGGCCTTCGTCGCGGAAGTACTCGGCCATGGTGAGGCCGGTGAGCGCCACGCGCAAGCGGTTGCCGGGCGGTTCGTTCATCTGACCGTAGACGAGGGCCACCTTGTCGAGCACGCCACCGTCTTTCATCTCGTGGTAGAAGTCGTTGCCCTCGCGCGTGCGCTCGCCCACGCCGGCGAACACCGAGAGGCCGGAGTGCTTCTTCGCGATGTTATTGATGAGTTCCATCATGTTCACGGTCTTGCCCACGCCGGCGCCGCCGAACAGGCCGACCTTGCCGCCCTTGGCGAACGGGCAAACCAGGTCGATCACCTTGATGCCGGTCTCGAGCAGCTCCTGGCTCGGGGAGAGCTCGTCGTATTTCGGCGCCGTGCGGTGGATCGAGGCGACTTTCTCGGCGCCGATCGGGCCGATTTCGTCGATCGGGCGCCCGAGTACGTCCATGATGCGGCCGAGCGTCTTCGGGCCCACGGGCACCGAGATCGGCGCCTCGGTGTTGACCACTTTCATGCCGCGGCGCAGGCCGTCGGAGGATCCGAGCGCGATCGTGCGCACGATGCCATCGCCGAGCTGCTGTTCGACTTCGAGCGTGAGCCCGATCGCGTCCATTTTCAGCGCGTCATAGATGTGCGGCATCTGGTCGCGCGGGAATTCCACGTCCACGACCGCGCCGATGCACTGTACGATTGTTCCTTCTTGGCTCATCGTCGTTTCCTAATAGTTCAATTCAAAATTCATAAACTCATTCGTGCACAGGGAGGGCGCTGCAGCTCCAACGCTTTTCCAAAAAACCTTGTATTTTGTGCGGATGGCTTCATCGTCCGTACAAAATACAAGGTTCATAACAAGCTCTGCTCAACCACTCCTGTCCTTAGAACCACTTGCTCAGCGCGATGACCGCTCGGATCCCTGATTTCGTACGGATGGTGAACCCATCCGTACGAAATCAGGGATCTTGAATAAAAGCAAAACCTATACTGCCGCTGCTCCCGCCACGATCTCCGACAATTCCTTGGTGATGCCCGCCTGGCGCGTCTTGTTGTAGACAAGCGTCAGCTCGTCGATGACGTTGCCCGCGTTGTCGCTTGCTGCCTTCATCGCCACCATGCGCGCGCTTTGCTCGGAGGCCATGTTCTCGGTCACTGCCTGGTAGATCAGCGCTTCGATGTAGCGCGTGAGCGTCTGGTCGAGCACGGACTTGGCGTCAGGCTCGTAGATATAGTCCCACGCGCCTTCGGGCGCGCCGAGCCTTTCGCCCGAGAGCGGCAAGAGCTGCTCCATCACGGGCTCCTGCTTCATGGTGTTGATGAACTTGGTGTAGAAGATCTCGAGTCGATCGAAACGGTCCTCGACATAGCCGTCGAGCATGTACTTCAAGGCGCCGATCAGCTTTTCCATGTGCGGTCTATCGCCCAAACCGATTACCTGCGATACCACGTTTGCTCCCAGGCGCTGCATGAAGCCCAGGCCCTTGTTGCCGATGCAGCAGACTTCGAAGCCCTCGCCCTCCGCTTCCCACTGGCGCATCTTGGACAATGCCATGCGCAGGACATTGGTGTTCAAACCGCCGCACAAGCCCTTGTCGGCCGTGACGACGATGATGCCCACGCGCGTGACCGTGTCGCGCGACACGAGGTAGGGATGGCGATACTCGGGGTTGGCGTGCGAGAGGTGGGCCGCGACGTTGCGGATCTTCTCGGCGTAAGGGCGCGCCGCGCGCGTGCGCTCCTGCGCCTTGCGCATCTTGGACGCGGCCACCATCTCCATGGCCTTGGTGATCTTGCGCGTGTTTTGCACGCTCTTGATCTTGTTCTTGATTTCCCTGGAACCTGCCATAGCCTGTCTCTCGGTTCGTCATTGCGCCCGCGGCAAAGGCTTGCCGCTGCGTGCTGCTGATCCTTTAGTACGTTCCGTTCTTCTTGAAGTCCTTGACCGCTTCGTGCAGCGTGTCCTCGTCTTCCTTGGAAAGGTCTTTGCTGGACTCGATGCGCTCGACCACGGCGGCGTATTTTTCCTTGACGTAGGCGCGCAGCGCGCGTTCGGCCGCGAGCGCCTTGTTGACCGGGATGTCGTCGAAGTAGCTGTTATTCACCGCAAACAGCGTAAGCGCCATCTCCCACACCTGCAGCGGCTCGTACTGCGGCTGTTTCATCAGTTCGGTCACCATGCGTCCGCGCTCGAGCTGTTTGCGTGTGGCTTCGTCGAGGTCGGAGGCGAATTGGGCGAAGGCCGCCAGTTCGCGATACTGAGCGAGCGAAAGGCGCACGCCCCCGCCCAGCTTCTTGATCACCTTGGTCTGCGCAGCGCCGCCGACACGCGATACCGAAATGCCGGCGTTGATGGCGGGGCGAATACCCGCGTTGAATAGGTCGGTCTCGAGGAAGATTTGACCGTCCGTGATCGATATCACGTTGGTCGGTACGAAAGCAGTCACGTCGCCCGCCTGCGTCTCGATCACGGGCAGCGCAGTGAGCGAGCCGGTCTTTCCCTTGACCTGACCCTTCGTGAATTTCTCGACGTAAGCGGCGTTCACGCGCGCGGCGCGTTCAAGCAGTCGCGAGTGCAGGTAGAACACGTCGCCGGGGTAGGCTTCGCGGCCGGGCGGGCGACGCAGTAGCAGCGACACCTGGCGGTAAGCCCAGGCCTGCTTGGTCAAGTCGTCATAAATGATCAGCGCGTCCTGTCCGCGGTCGCGGAAATATTCGCCCATGGTGCAGCCGGAGTAGGGCGCGATGTACTGCATCGCGGCCGATTCGGACGCGGTGGCGGCAACGACGATGGTGTATGCCATGGCGCCGTGCTCTTCGAGCCTCCTCACCACGTTGACCACGGACGCGGCTTTCTGCCCGATCGCGACGTAGATGCAGATCAGGTCCTTGCCTTTCTGGTTGATGATGGTGTCGATGGCCACCGCGGTCTTGCCCGTCTGGCGGTCGCCGATAATCAACTCGCGCTGGCCGCGGCCGATCGGCACCATGGAATCGATCGATTTCAGGCCGGTCTGCACCGGCTGCGACACGGATTGGCGCTCGATCACGCCCGGCGCGACTTTTTCGATGACGTCGGTCATCTTGGCGTTGACTGGGCCCTTGCCGTCGATCGGCTGGCCGAGCGAGTTGACCACGCGGCCGATGAGCTCGGGGCCGACCGGCACGTCCAGGATGCGCCCGGTGCACTTTACCGTGTCGCCCTCGGAGATGTGTTCGTAGGGGCCGAGCACCACCGCGCCGACGGAGTCGCGCTCGAGATTGAGTGCGAGGCCAAAAGTGTTCTTGGGGAATTCGAGCATCTCGCCCGCCATCACATCCGACAGGCCGTGGATGCGGCAGATGCCGTCTGTGACCGACACCACCGTGCCTTGCGTGCGCACATCGGCGGAAAGCGCAAGATTCTGAATCTTGCTCTTGATCAGTTCGCTGATCTCGGATGGATTCAACTGTTGCATGATTTCTCCTGAACCTTTAAGTGTTCTAGCTGGCGAGCAGGCCGACGGCCATCGCGTTCAGCTTGCCGCGCACCGAACCGTCGATGACTTCGTCGCCGACGACCACGCGCACACCGCCGATGAGATCGCGGTCGATGCTCACCTGCGGATTGATTTTGCATTTGAAGCGCCTTTCCAGATCGGCGACCAGGCTCGCGAGCTGCGCGGCGTCGAGTTCGAAGGCGGTGCTGATTTGCGCGTCGAGCACGCCTTCGCGCTGGTTCTTGAGCTCTTCGAACAGAACGAAAATTTCGGGCAGCGCCGGCAAACGGTTGTTTTCGATCAGCACGTTGACGAAATTCTTCGCCTCGGCCGACATCCCGCCCGGGATAAGCGACAGAAACAGTTCCTGCAGCTGCGCGTGCGTCAGATGATACTTGGACATGCATTCCTGCATGTCTGGATGCGCCACCGCCTGCGCCAGGGTGCGCAGCGTGCGCGACCATTCGGTGAGCGAGGCGCCGGTGTCGGCGAGGCGGAATACCGCCTCGGCGTAGGGACGCGCGAGCGTGGCAATCTCAGCCATGGTGCCGACTCGCCCCGATACGGGGCGCACCCCTTTGTGACCCCCCGCATTTGCGGGAAAGAATGGTCGATCGCATCGCGCGCCTCATCTCTTACAGCTCCCGTTTCAGCTGATTGAGCAACTCGGCGTGGGCTTGAGCATTGACCTCGCGCTGCAGTATCTTTTCGGCGCCGCTGACCACCAGCGCCGCGACCTGCTCGCGCAATGCTTCCTTGGCGCCGGACACTTCCTGCTGAATCTCGGACTTGGCACCGGCGAGCAGGCGATCGCCCTCGGCTTTGGCCGCTTTCTTCGCTTCCTCGATCATCTGCTGGCCGCGCTTCTCCGCCTGAGCGACGATCTCGGCGGCGCGCGCCCGCGCCTTGGTGACTTCTTCGGCCGCGAGCCTGCCCGAGGCTTCGAGTTGCTGCTTGCCCTGCTCGCCCGCCGCCAAACCGTCGGCGATCTGCTTCTGGCGCTCTTCGATTGCCTTCATCAGCGGCGGCCACACGAACTTGACCGTGAACAGAATGAAAACGGCGAAGGAAAGCGCCTGCGCGATCAGTGTTAGGTTGATGTTCATGTTCGAATCCCCTTGCGGCCCCGACCAGGCGGGACCGGCGGTGCGGTCAAATTACTTCGGGATGACGGCGATCAGCGGGTTACCGAATGCGAACAGCATCGCGATACCGACGCCGATTATGAACGAGGCATCGATCAGGCCGAGCAGCAGGAATACTTTGGCTTGCAGTTGCGGTATCAGTTCGGGCTGGCGCGCCGCGCCTTCGAGAAAGCGGCTGCACATCAAGGCCACGCCGATACATGCGCCCATGGCTCCGAGACCCACGATCAGGCCGATGCCGATGCCGGTGTAGGCCTGAATCATGGCCAAGGCTTGAATTTTATCCATCGTTATTTTCCTTTCTTGAACGAAATGTTGCCGGGGGTTAAGGGTGAAAAACTATCAGTGGCTCTCGTACGCCATCGAGATATACACGATGGTCAGCATCATAAATATGTAGGCCTGCAGCACCACGATCAGGATGTGGAAGATCGACCAGCCGACGCCGAGCACGGCACCGAAGAACACACCGCTCAGGCTGGTTGCCGCCCACAACCACAGGAGCAGGAAAATGATCTCGCCCGCGTACATGTTGCCGTACAGCCGCAGCGAGTGCGACAACGGCTTGGACACATATTCGACCAGATTGAACAGGAAGTTGAACGGCCACAGGAGCGGATTGCCGCCGAAGGGCGCGCAGAACAGTTCGTGGATCCAGCCGCCCAGGCCTTTCACGGCAATGGAGAAATAGATCATCAATAGGAACACCGACAGCGACAGGGCGAACGTGGTGTTCACGTCGGCCGTGGGAACAATGCGGAATTCCTGCTGGTGGAAAACGTTGGTCAGCACCCAGGCGATGATATCGACTGGCAGGAAGTCCATCGAATTCATCAGCACGATCCATACGAACACCGTGAGCGCGGTCGGGGCGACGAAGTCGCGCTTGCCGTGGAAAATGCCTTTGACCTGGTCGTCGACGAAACCGAACAGGAGTTCGATGAAGGCCTGGCGCTTGTTCGGCACGCCGCTGGTCGCGCCACGCGTCACCAGCCACATGAGAAGGGTGGCGACGACGCCGAGGATCAGCCCGGTCACGAACGAATCGACGTGCAGCGTCCAAAATGCGCCGTCGCCGACCGACTCTGCTTTGAAGCTCAGGTGGTGCTGTATATAGCTTGTCGCGTTGAGTTCGTGCCCGGCTGCCATTGTGTCTAGCCTGCTATATCCATGTCAAAAGTACGTTACCACCCAAAAACCGTCTCAAACCTTGTCGAGTGCGAATAGCGCCAGACTGAAAATCAGGATCGAAACGACAAACGAACCGATCAGCCCGACAATGACGACGTCTTGATAGAGCGTCAGTACGAGCAACAGCAGCAAAATTGCCAGGAAAAGTTTCGCCGCTTCAGCTTTCAGCGCGACGATCAGGACCTCCCCCGCAGATCTAACCTTGCTCCTTGCGGTCAGCAGCACAAACGCTAGCCCGGCGGTGATGCCGATCAGGCCGCCCATGGCGGCCGAAATCGCGCCATGAACGCCCGCAAACCAGGCTGCGATCGACGCGATGATTATTGTGGCCAGTACTTGCGACCCGAACACCGGGCGGAACTTATGCCACACTCGCCGCTACCTCGCTGCAAAACGCGGGAATTATACGGGTTTCAGCCGGCGACGGTCAATTCTGATATCGCGCGTTCGCGTTCCAATCCTTTGATCTACATCAACATGAACGACCGCTAGCGCAGTGCGCCAACGGCGCACATCTTGCGGAGTGCTGCTTCTTCGCGCCGGCGCTGCCGATTGAACTCTGATCGAGCCGGCGCCGCGGCTTGCTTGATGTTTGCTGGCGTTCTGCAGCGGACGCGGTGCTTGCGCGCGCTGCGCAAAACCTGAATGCGGACAAGCGTATTCCCAGGCGACCACCGTTCGGGTTCGACTCAATGGCGTCCATCGGAAAGTCGATTTTGGATTCGACGATTTGACCTAGGTCAATGTGACAACCCCGGCTTGCTGGCACTGTTGCACGGTGCAAAAAAGGGTCCCGCCGAGCGACAATTTTCTCTTTTAGGATAATGTAATGAATACGTGGATCATCAATGCGGTATTTGCCCTGTTCTTCCTCTTGGCAACTACGGGCATGTTCTTCTTCGTGGTGACTAGAGGCGCGCTCCTGGTGCGCGGCCTGTCCTCGGCGCAGAACAGCGAAAAAGCGCATGTATATCCGATCTATTCGAACATGCGCCTGATCAAACTGGTCGATTTCCAGCCGATCATCTCCGCCATATTGCTGTTCCAGTACCACCGGCTGGTATCGAAGATCGTCGCCGGGCTGAAGCAAACGAATTTGAAGAACAAGAAAGTGCTGATCACCTCATGTGCGTTTGGCAACGTGATACCGCGGGTCGTGAATGCAGCACTTGAGTCAGGCGCCGAGCGCGTCCTTTTAGCGGACATCATTCAAAATGAGCTGGTGCACGCGAAGAGCAAGCTGCACCAGTATTCCGGGAAAGTGGAGTTCATTGAAGACAATGCCACTGCCATGCAGCAAGAAGAAGGCCTAGCCGACGCTAATGTCATGTTCTTCCTGCTGCACGAGCTGCCGCACGACCTGAAGATAAAGGCCTTGAATGAAGCGGGGCGCATGCTTGCGCCGGGGGGAAAGCTCTATCTGGCCGAATTCCACCGGCCGAAGATTTGGGTGCTGCGTGCGCTGAGCTGGACTTATTTCAAGGTGTTCGAGCCGCTTGGCCTGGCGCTCTGGGATACTCACGACCCGCTCAGCTGCCTTGAGAAGATGGGCGGCTGGTCGTGCGAGCGCACGACGTTTTTCTTCGGCAATTTCCAGGTAATCACCGCCACGAAGCGCTAGTCGGTATCGGGTTGCGTGACGGGTCCCGGTTTTCCGCTTGGGGTCGGACGCGGGCCGCGCGGACCCATCGCCGCGTACTCCCCGTATCAAATTCCTTTTCGGTATTGTTGAATTTGCTCTAAGTAATCTCTGAAAAACCTCGGGCGATGGTTTCTCGGCCGAGGTTTTTCACTGAGATGGGGGGATTGGAAAAGGGGGCCGTTGGCCCCTTTTTCAGAGTTTCCCTAAATCGCGGGGTCTGGCCGCTGCAAGATCCTTTGCCACGGCCTCCTGGTCTCTGCACGGCTTTGCATCGTGTCGACTTTTCACGCGGTATCCGGTCTATTGACCCGGGCGCCGAGCGCCGCGTTTCATGACTTGCTCCAGCCGGCTCATCGCGGGATGACAAACGCGCGCGCGCGCATTAGACTGAAAATCATGATGGGCGGGAAAAAACAGCATCCCATTCTCGGTGCCCTGGGGCTCGTTGCCGCGCTAAGTGGCGGCGGCGCCGAGGCCGCGGAGCCGTATGCGCGCGAGCGAGAAGCTCTGCTCAGAGAAATTGCCGCCATGGCGCGCGATACGCGCATGGAGACGGGCCGCGCGGCATTCAGCGAGCGCGTGATGGCGGCCATGGCCAAAGTGCCGCGACATCGCTTCGTCCCGGCGGCGTATAGCGCACTCGCGTACGCCAACCGTCCCCTGCCCATCGGTCAGGGCCAGACCATTTCGCAGCCTTACATCGTCGCGCTCATGACCGATTTGCTCGACACCAAACCCGGCGACACGATCCTGGAAATCGGCACCGGCTCGGGCTATCAAGCGGCGGTGCTGGCCGAACTGGTGCAGCGCGTGTATTCGATCGAAATCGTCGAACCGCTCGGAAAAAGGGCGGAAACCTTGCTCGGGCAACTGGGCTACAAGAACATCGCGGTCAGAATAGGCGACGGCTACAACGGCTGGCCCGAGCGCGCACCCTTCGACGGCATCATCGTCACCGCCGCGGCACCCCAGATTCCGCCAGCGCTCGTCGCGCAATTGAAGCCGGGTGCGCGCATGGTAATTCCGGTCGGCGGGCGTGCCGACGTGCAGTTCCTGCATGTGCTGGTGAAACAAGCCGACGGCTCGATTACGAAGCAGATGAACCTGGCTGTGCGTTTCGTGCCGCTTACGCGCGAAGACTGATACTTGCCTGCGTGGGCGTGCCGTTATGCGCGCACGTTCGAGACGCCTTTCAACCGTTGAATTTTGACAGCAGATCGTCGAGATGCTCGTGGCTGACGTAGCTGATCAGGAGTTTGCCCGCGCCTTTCTTACCGGCCTTGACCTCGACCTTGGTGCCGAATTTTTCCGATAACTCTTCTTCGAAGCGCAGGATGTCGCGGCTGGCCTTGCGCCGCGCCGGCGGCTTCGGGTTGAGAATATCCTGCACCAGCTTCTCGGTTTCGCGTACCGATAGACCGCGCTCGACGACTTTGTTCGCCAGTTCTTCCTGGCGCCGGCCTTCGAGTGCGAGCAGGGCGCGCCCATGGCCCATGTCGATCTTGCCGTCGTACAACAACGCCTGCACCGATTGCGGCAAATTGAGCAGGCGCAGCAGATTGGTGGTAGCGGCACGCGACCGGCCTACTGCTTCGGCCGCCTCCTGATGCGTCATCCTGAACTCGTTGATGAGTCGGTGGATGCCCGTCGCTTCTTCGAGGGGATTCAGGTTCTCGCGTTGGATGTTCTCGATCAGGGCCATGGCGAGCGCCGCGGAGTCCGCCACATCGCGCACGACCACCGGAACTTCGCGTAATCCGGCGATTTTCGCCGCGCGCCAGCGCCGTTCGCCGGCGATGATTTCGTAGCGCCCCTTGCCGATACTGCGCGCAAGTATCGGCTGCATCACCCCTTGCGCCTTGAGCGAGCGTGCCAGCTCTTCCAGCGAAGCCTGGTCCATGCGCGTACGCGGCTGGTATTTACCCGGCTGCAACTCGTCCAATTTGACCGTCTTCAAGGCGTCACCGCTGCCGGCCTCTTCGTCCTTTGCCAGCAAGGCGTCCAGCCCGCGACCGAGTCCTTTCATATCTTTTTCCTCTCCTAGGCGATTGCTGCGGACGTGCGCGACAAGACCTCCTCCGCGAGCGCCACATACGCCTGTGAACCCTTGCACGCCTTGTCTAGACTCACCGCCGGCGCGCCGAAACTCGGCGCCTCGGCCAAGCGCACGTTACGCGGGATGATAGTCAGGTACAGCTTGTCGCCGAAATGCTGCTGCAGTTGGGCGGATACCTGCTGCGTGAGCGAATTGCGCGGATCGTACATGGTGCGCAGCAATCCCTCGATCTCGAGCCGCGGATTGAGATGCTTGCGTACCTTGCGTATCGTTTCCACCAGATCGCTCAAGCCTTCCAGCGCGTAATACTCGCATTGCATCGGAATGATCACCGCCTCGGCCGCGACCAGACCATTGAGGGTGAGAAGGTTGAGCGCGGGCGGGCAATCGAGGATGACATAGTCGTATTCTTCGACGATCGACGCGAGCGCCGACTTGAGCCGCGTCTCGCGGTTATCGAGTTCGACCATCTCGACTTCGGCGCCCGCGAGTTCGCGGTTCGCAGGGACGAGGTCGTATCCGCCGCTTGCGCATGCCTGCCGCACCGACTGCACCGTCGTCAATCCAAGCAGAACTTGGTATACGGAGCTTTGCAGATGGCGTTTGTCGATGCCGCTACCCATGGTGGCGTTGCCCTGCGGATCGAGATCGACAAGCAACACGCGCTTGCCAGCGCCCGCAAGACCGGCGGCAAGATTGACACTGGTGGTGGTCTTGCCCACACCGCCCTTCTGATTGGCGATTGCGAGGATGCGGCTCATGACGCAATGTTCACAGCGTCGACTTGCGTCATGCCGCCGGGTCCTGGCCGATCAACACGAGATGCCGCGCGCCCGCAACGCCGGGAATTGCGAGCGGCAGCACCCGCAGCACCTTGTAGCCTTCGGGCAGCTTCGCGATTTCTTCATAGGGATGCAGTCCCTTCATCGCGGCAAACATTCCACCCGGCGCGAGCACGTGCCGGGTCATGCGCACGAATTCGCCCATCTCCGAAAAGGCGCGCGAAATGATTACGTCGAACCTGTCCTGCGTCTGCCAGGACTCGACGCGTTCGGCGCGCACTTCTGCGTTCCTAAGCTTGAGCTCGATCAGCGCCTGGTTCAGAAAGGCGGTCTTCTTGTGATTGCTCTCTAGCAGGGTTACGTGCATGGCCGGGTTGGCGAGCGCAAGCGGTATCCCGGGCAGCCCTGCGCCGCAGCCCACGTCAAGCAGGCGCTTGGCATGCAGATGTGGTGCCACGGCTAGGCTATCGAGTAAGTGATGACTTACCATCTTTTCCGGCTCGCGTATCGCCGTAAGGTTGTACACGCGGTTCCACTTCTCGATCAGGGCAATGTAATTCAGGAGACGTTGCTGCACATCGCGGTCTAGGTTCGATCCAAGTGCGACAAGCCCGCGCTTCAACTGATCAGCCGTGCTCACGCTGCCGGCCGCCGTTCACGTCTGGCGGCGACACTCTCGTCGCCAGAGCTGCCCTCAGCGCCTGACGCCAGGGAAGCGCCCGAGGATGCACCAGGTTTCACTGCAGCCCCGAAACCACGCTTCAGGTGCACCAACAGCAGGGAAATGGCGGCCGGCGTCAAGCCCGAAATGCGCGAGGCTTGGCCTATGGTTTCCGGCTTGTACTGGTTGAGTTTTTGCTGCACTTCCTTGGATAAACCGCGCACCTCCCGGTAATCGAGATCGCACGGCAACGCTGTCGCCTCGTATTGCTCGCGCCGCGCGACTTCGTCGTATTGGCGGGCGATGTAGCCATCGTACTTGATTTGGATCTCGACCTGCTCGGCCACCACAGGGTCGGCAACAGGAACGCCCGCGCCGGGCAACGACATCACCGCCGCGTAGTTCACGTCGGGACGCCGAAGTAAGTCTGTAAGCGCATACTCTCTATCTATTTCTTTACCTAACACCCTCTTCGCGTCTTCTTGCGGCAACAGCTTAGGGTTGATCCAGGTGGATTTCAGGCGTTCCAGTTCGCGCGCGACGGCTTCGCGCTTGCGCTCAGATGCCTCCCAGCGCGCATCGTCGACCAATCCCAGCTTGCGCCCCGTTTCGGTGAGGCGCATGTCGGCGTTGTCCTCACGCAGCATCAAGCGAAATTCCGCGCGGCTCGTGAACATGCGATAAGGCTCAGACACGCCGCGCGTGATGAGGTCGTCGACGAGCACACCGATATACGCCTGGTCGCGGCGCGGGCACCATGCTTCCTTGCCCTGAGCGTGCAAGGCCGCATTGATGCCGGCAAGCAAACCTTGGGCAGCGGCTTCTTCGTAACCCGTAGTACCGTTGATCTGACCGGCGAAGAACAACCCCGATATCGCCTTGGTTTCCAGCGATGCGCGCAGGCCGCGCGGATCGAAGTAGTCGTATTCGATAGCGTAGCCCGGGCGCAGGATGTGCGCGCGTTCGAGACCCTTGATCGAGTGCACCAGGTCAAGCTGCACATCGAACGGCAGGCTGGTAGAGATGCCGTTGGGATAGAACTCGTTGGTTGTAAGCCCCTCGGGTTCGAGGAAAATCTGATGGCTTGCCTTGTCCGCGAAGCGATGAATCTTGTCCTCGATCGACGGACAATAGCGCGGGCCTACGCCTTCGATCACGCCCGTGTACATGGGCGAGCGGTCCAGTCCGCCGCGGATGATCTCGTGCGTGCGCGCATTGGTTTGAGTGATCCAGCAGGGTAGTTGCCGCGGATGCATTTCGCGCCCGCCCATAAAGGAAAAAACGGGCGCAGGGTCATCGCCAGGCTGTTCCTGCATCATCGAAAAATCGACAGAGCGGCCGTCGATGCGCGGCGGAGTTCCGGTCTTCAGGCGACCGATCGGCAGCTTCAATTCGCGTAAGCGCGCCGCTAGGCTTAATGACGGCGGATCACCCGCCCTCCCCGCCTGGAAATGAACCATCCCGACGTGGATAAGGCCGGATAGGAAGGTGCCTGTCGTCAGCACCACTGCCCGGCCGGCAAAATGCACGCCTAGCTGCGTCACCACGCCGGTGACGCGGTTGCCCTCAAGCGTGAGGTCGTCCACTGCCTGCTGGAACAAGGTGAGATTGGGCTGATTTTCCAGGCGCGACCTGATTGCCTGTTTATAGAGCAGTCGGTCGGCCTGGGCTCGGGTGGCGCGCACCGCCGCGCCTTTGCTCGAATTAAGCGTGCGAAACTGGATGCCGGCCGCGTCGGTGGCGATTGCCATGGCGCCGCCAAGCGCATCGACTTCCTTGACCAGATGCCCCTTGCCGATGCCGCCGATCGACGGATTGCAGGACATCTGCCCCAGCGTTTCGATGTTGTGCGTGAGCAGCAGCGTGTTGCGACCGGCGCGCGCGGAAGCAAGCGCCGCCTCGGTGCCGGCATGTCCGCCGCCAACCACGATTACGTCGAATTCATAGGGAAAATGCATGCGACCGCCGCCCTGCCAAAGACGCGCGATTTTACGCTGTTTTCGCCTGGACTGTAAGATACTGTTTCACGTGGAACATGTGCCAAATTCCTGCCTGCGCAAGGAGGACGGGAAACGCGGTTTCTGGGCGCACAGTCGCCGCAATCAAGTTCCACGCCTTCCGCGTGTTCCACGTGGAACCAATAATGGGATTTGGTGTGGGCCCAAGCCGAGTTGCGTCGGCGAGCAGCGTCGCCCCCTCTCAGCTCAAAGTGCGGCACCGCCTTGACCGCGCGGGTTGATCGCACCCGCGCGCATCAGGTCGATGCGCTTGCCGCGCAGATCGACCTCGCTTTTAATACCCCGCAACGATGAACAGACGTCGGAAAGGAAACAGGGTCCTGCCATCGGGCTGCCGCGGATAGGCTCGGGCGACCCGCCGGCGATATTCCGCTTCGAAGTCAGCGCGCGCATCCGGAGCGAGCGCCGCGAGCAGCGGCGCAAGCCAGGTACCTTTGGTCCACTCCGCTACCGGGTTCTCGCCTTCGAGAATTTGCAGGTATTCCGTTTCCCAGATATCCAGGCTGCGAGCCCGCGGCGCGAGGAGTTGGTAGTAGGTTTCTGGGGCGAGCACGGGCACGTCGCGCAGCACGCCAGCCAGCTGATCGCGCCAGGGCGGGCTCGACGCCAGATCGTGCATGAGCGTATGTGATGGCGCGCAGAAATTGCGCGGCATCTGCACCGCGAGTACGCCGCCGGCAAGGATGTTTCCGGCGAGACGCTCGAACAAGGACGGGTGATCGTCGAGCCAATGCAGCGCTGCATTGGAAAAGACCAGGTCGAATTTCTGTGCCGGGCTCCAGGTTGCCAGATCGGATAGCTCCCACGCGATGCCCGCGTCGTCCTTGCGCGCCTCGGCCAGCATCTGCGGCGAACCGTCCACGCCGATGACCCTGGAGTTGCGCCAACGGCTGCGCAGGACGCGGGTAACGTTGCCGGTGCCGCAGCCCAGGTCGACTATTGTCTGGGGCTGTTCGAGGTGGACTCGCGCAATCAAATCCAGCGCCGGGCGCAGCCGCGGCCCCGTGAAGCGTGAGTACTGCTGCGGATCCCAGCTCATGTGATGCGCTGGCCTATTCGAGCTTGATACCGGCTTGCTGGACGACTTTTTTGCCAGCACTCGTTATCTGTTTTGATTGTCGCGCGAAACTGTTCGGGCATGCCATCGGCGGGGGCTACGTCGGCGGCGGCTAGGGCGTCAGCCATCGCTTTGGATCGGGGTATCTGGCTCGCCTCGCGGTCGATGCGATCGACGATGGCTTTGGGTATGCACTTTGGTCCGATGAGGCCGTGCCACAGTATGACGTCATATCCTTGCACCCCAGCTTGGACCATGGTCGGCAGCTCGGGTGCCGCTAATATGCACTTCATGCTATGGGTCTTCCCTGTTATAACGAGTTCAATCTACCGCACCAGGACCCAGCTGTAAATCTGGCCTGGCTTACTTGCCGATGCAAAAGCGCGAGAAGATCTCCCCCAGAAGATCGTCGGCAGCGAATTCGCCGGTGATGCTGTTCAACTGTTCCTGCGCAAGGCGTAATTCTTCCGCCAACAACTCCGGTCTATTGAACTGCTCACCGGCGCGCGCCACGTGTTGAGCCGCCTGGCGCAGCGCCACCAAATGCCGTTCGCGTGCCATAAACAGGTCTTCTGCACCCTGATGCCAGCCGGCAATGGCAAGCAGTTCGGCGCGCAACAGGTCTATGCCGGCACCGGTTTTGGCCGAAACAAAAAGGCTGGTCAAGTCCTGGTCGCGCCGCACCCGCGGTTCGGCGTCGGCGAGGTCGATCTTGTTATGCACGAAAACGCGCTTCGCGCCGGCTGGTATTCGCGCCACCAGTTGCAAGTCCTGCGCTGTCGCGCCGGCACGTGCGTCGAGCAGCAACAACACCACGTCCGCCTTGCCGATCTCGCTCCAGGTGCGCGCGATGCCCAAGCGCTCGACCGCATCTTCGGTATCGCGCAGGCCAGCAGTGTCGACGATGTTGAGCGGCACGCCGTCGATGTGGATTGCCTGTCGCACGCTGTCGCGCGTCGTGCCGGGGATGTGCGTGACGATGGCGAGTTCTTCGCCAGCCAGCCGGTTCAGCAGACTCGATTTGCCCACATTCGGCTGCCCCGCAATCACTACCTGCAAACCCGTGCGTAACAGGCTTCCCTGCCGGCTTTTCCCGAGCGCTGTCTCGATCGCTTGGCGCAGCCTGTCATGTCGCCCACAGACTTCGGTCAGGGAGATCGGATCGATGTCCTCCTCTGGAAAGTCCAGCATCGCCTCCACCAGCATGCGCAATTCGATCAGTTGCCGCGCCAACTCCTCGATCGCAGAGGAGAATTCGCCGCGCAACGAACGCAGCGCGCAGCGCGCGGCACTGTCAGTCGCGGCCTCGATCAGGTCGGCCACGCCCTCGGCCTGCGCGAGGTCGAGCTTATCGTTTAGAAAAGCGCGGCGGGTGAATTCGCCCGGTTCGGCCAGACGCGCACCCAATTCGATACAGCGCTTGAGCAGCATCTGCATGACCACAGGACCGCCATGGCCCTGCAGTTCGAGCACATCATCACCGGTGTAGGAATGCGGTGCGACAAAATAGAGCGCGATGCCCTCGTCCATGGCATCGCCGCGCGCGTCGAGAAACGCAGCCTTGACCGCGCGTCGAGGTTCGGGCAACTTGCCCAGCAGCGCTTGCGCAAGAGGCGGCAAGTTCTTGCCCGACACGCGCACCACGCCGATGCCGGCGCGTCCAGGCGCCGTGGCAATTGCCGCAATCGGATCATCGCGCTCGGTCACCATGTCGCCCTTTGAACCGCCGTCCCGGAAAAATCGGGTTCACCTCGGGCGGGATCGGCCACGCCAGTCCTCAGCGCCGCGCTGGCGCCTTTCCGCCCTCGATCATGCGCGTGATCTGCCATTGCTGCGCAATGGAGAGAATATTGTTGACCAGCCAGTAGAGCACCAACCCCGCAGGGAAGAAAAAGAACATCACCCCAAATGCGAAGGGCATGATCATCATCACTTTGGCCTGGATAGGGTCCGGCGGCACTGGGTTCAGCTTGGTCTGGATGACCATCGAACCCATCATCAATAACGGCAACACATAATAAGGGTCTTGCACCGATAGATCCTGGATCCAAAGGTAGAACGGCGCATGGCGCAATTCGACGCTTGCGAGCAGCACCCAATAAAGCGAAATAAACACCGGAATCTGCACCACAATCGGCAGACAACCACCCAGCGGATTGATCTTCTCTGTCTTGTAGAGCTCCATCATCGCCTGGTTCAGTCGCGCCCGATCGTTGCCGTATTGCTCGCGCAGCTTGGTCATGCGCGGCGTCACCTGCTTCATCTTGGCCATCGACTTGTAGCTCGCTGCCGAGAGCGGGAAGAAAAGCGCCTTGATTAATACCGTGAGCAGGATAATCGCAACGCCCCAGTTGCCCACCCATTTGTACAGGTATTGCAGCAGCCAGAACAGCGGCGCTGCAATCACGGTGAGCCAACCATAGTCAACTGTAAGATCCAGCCCAGGCGCAATGTCCTTCAATGCGTCTTGTTCCTGCGGCCCAGCGTAGAGAGCAACCGACGCGCTCCCGCTGGCACCGGGCGCGATCGTCGGTACCGGTACGATCACGCCGACCGAGTAGAGGTTCTCCTCCACGCGCTTGGCATAATACTCGCGCTGGGCATTTTCCTTGGGTAGCAAGGCGCTGACGAAATAATGCTGCAGCATGGCGATCCAGCCGTTGTCTGCGGTCTTGGGGTAAGTTGCCTTGTCCTTGTCGAGATCGGAATAGGCGAGCTTCAGGAACTTGTCTTGCTCAGTGTAGATCGCCGCCCCGGTGTAAGTGCTCAACATGCTGCTGTCGCCAGCCGGAGCTTTGCCGTCGCGCAGCAATTGGAAATAGGCATGCGCGGCGAGCGGCGTCGTGCTGCCATTTACAACTTCGTGCGTGATATCAATCACGTAGCTGGAGCGATGGAAGGTGAGGATTTTGGCAGTCTTCACCCCGTCGGGGCCGTCTGCCTCCAATCTGACGCGCAGCGTGCTCTGACCGTCTGTAAGTGCATACTCTCTCGCATCTGCCCTATAAATGGACTTGTGCGTAGGCAGCCCTGGACCGATCAGACCGCTTTCCGCAGCGTAACGGTACTCAGGCGTAAATAGAACGAAGTTGGACTTATCGTTGAGCACGTCCTTTTGCTTGAGCAATTCCAGACGCACGATGTCTCCGCCCTGCAAATCAATATCGGCGATCACGCTATCGGTCTTGACTCTGACTTTCTCTCGTTTTGCCGTCGCCGATCCAGCATGGGGTATCGCATTGCTGGGTTTTGCTGCGGGCGCCGCTTGGATGGGAACGCTGGGGCTGGGCACCGCAGTTTGCGCTTTGCCGGCCTGCGTGCTTTGTACGCTAGCCGCAGCCGGCGGCCGGTTCTCTTTTTGCCAGGCGTCCCAAAGAAGCAACACCGAAAATGAGAACACGAAAAACAGTATCAGTCGTTGGGTATCCATTTGTACTTAGGGTACTGGGTCATAGCCGCCGGGATGCCACGGGTGGCAGCGCGCGATGCGCTTGAGTGCAAGCCAACTGCCGTAGCCCGCGCCATGCTTGTCAATCGCCTGTGCGGCATAGTCCGAACAGGAGGGAAAAAAGCGACAACTGGGTCCAAGCAGTGGGCTCAGGCAGTAGCGGTACGCTTTGATTAGTACGAGAAGAACTCTGCTCACGCCTGCTGCTCTTTGTCAGTCCTGCACCAAACCCCGAGCAATTTCTCGATTTCACTCTTGGCCACCTCGGGTTTTCCCCGCTGTGGATTGCGCGCCCGCACCAGGTAATCACGCTGCTGCAAGCGATGCTGCAACATGCGAAAGGTTTCGCGCACCAAGCGCCGAAAACGATTGCGATCCACCGCGCGGGCCCAGGCACGACGCCCCGCGATCACCCCCAAACGCGGACCGCCCGGGTTGGGTAATGAGTGAAGCTGCAATCCGCCTCCGCCGCCCGACCGACCACGCGCAAGCACAGAAGTAATCTGCGCCTTGCGGCGCAGCCTCTGCTCCCTGGAGAAACCGAAGGTAGAGCCAACCCTCAAACTGAAAGTCGGGCCCGGCCGCGAGCCCGGCGCGCGCGGATAACCGCCCGACCGCCGCGGGTGCGCATTCGGACTAGAAAGCCGTGAGTGCGTTTTCTGCGGACTACTGAGGGCTGATAGGTGCGCTTCATTTCCTGGTTCTTTCTCGCTTACGACGGAACCCGGTATTTAACAGCAAAAAACCATTTTGTGTCAAACGGAACATCCCCTCGCGCTACACAAATGCCTGTGGATAACTTTCCCCCGAACGGCTAGAATAGATGTTCGCTTTCGTCCTTAATCCTGAGCATCTTCACCTAAGACAGGGCCATGGAAAGATTTTGGCAATCCTGCCTGAGCCGCCTAGAAAATGACCTCCCGGCACAGCAGTTCAATACCTGGATCAAACCTCTTCGCCTAGATGGCAAGACGCCCTCTGGGCAGCTTGCTCTATTGGCGCCAAACCGCTTTGTCCTCGACTGGATCAAGAACCGATACCTGACCCGCATCGAGGCGATGGCCGCAGAGTATTTTTCCTCGCCAATACGCGTGAGCCTTGCTCTGGCGCCGAACGAGGCCGCCGCGGGCAAACCGGCTGTCGCAAATGCCCCTCTTCCGGCCGCCCATCCGCGCTCGAGCAGCCATGAAAAAGCCGGCCTGATACCCGAGTTTACCTTCGACAGTTTTGTCATCGGCAAGGCCAACCAACTGGCGCGCGCCGCGGGGTTGCAGGTGTCGGAACACCCGGGGACCTCCTACAACCCGTTATTTGTCTATGGCGGCGTCGGCCTGGGAAAGACTCACCTCATCCACGCGGTGGGCAACAACGTGCTGGCGCGCCACCCCACGGCCAAAGTGCGCTACCTGCACGCCGCACAGTACATCTCCGACGTGGTGCGCGCCTACCACCAGAAGTCCTTCGACGAATTCAAGCGCTACTACCATTCGCTCGATTTGCTCTTGATCGACGATATCCAGTTCTTCGGCGGCAAAGACCGCACCCAGGAAGAATTCTTCTACGCCTTTAACGCGTTGATCGACGCGCACAAACAGGTGATCATCACCTGTGACACGTACCCCAAGGACATCAACGGCATCGAGGAAAGGCTCAAGTCGCGTTTTTCTTGGGGGCTCTCGGTAGGTATCGAGCCGCCGGAGCAAGAGATGCGCGTGGCCATCATCCTGAAGAAGGCCGAAGCCATCTCCGTGCGCCTGGACGAGGAGGTCGCTTTTTTCATCGCCAAGCACATCCGGTCCAACGTGCGCGAGCTGGAGGGCGCACTGAAAAGCGTGATCGCTTTTTCCCGCTTCAACGGCAAGGATATTTCACTCGACCTCGCCAAGGAAGCCCTGAAGGATCTGCTGTCCGTGCAAAGCCGCCAGATTTCCATAGACAACATCCAGAAAACCGTGGCGGATTTCTATAAGATAAAGATCTCCGACATGCATTCGAAAAAGCGCAGCCGCAACGTCGCGCGCCCGCGCCAGATGGCAATGGCGCTCGCCAAGGATCTAACCCAGCACAGCCTGCCAGACATCGGCGATGCCTTTGGCAATCGCGACCACACGACTGTGCTGCATGCCTGCCGCACCATAGCGTCCTTGCGCGAAAAGCACAGCGAAATCAACCGCGATTATCACGTGCTCGAACAGGTGCTCAAAGGGTGAAGCCAAGTGCTAACAACTTCATGACTACCTGTGGATTACGCGAGGTTTTGGCTGAAACGCCGAATTGTCCACAAAACATAAATATTCATCCACAGGCTTGTACAGTCAATCCATTCGGCTCAGCAGCATGAATAAGAAGACGAATGTGGAGATATACCCGGAAATGCGCGGCATTATCATCATTATCAGGGATACATATGAATACTATTAAGATCAGTAGGGAGACGTTGCTCGAGCCACTTTACGCAGTTTCCGGCATCATCGAGCGCCGCCATACCTTGCCCATACTGTCCAACGTTCTCCTGGAACGTAAAGGTACGGATGTCACAGTCGTCGCCACCGACATTGAGATCCAGATTTCAGCACGCGCTGTCTGCGAAAATCCCGGCGAAGACAAAGCTATCACCGTTGGTGCAAGAAAACTGCTTGATATTCTGCGCGCCTTGCCCGATCAGTCCGAGGTGACGCTCACATTGCAGGAACGCAAATTACAGGTCAAGGCATCCAAGAGTCGCTTCAATCTGCAGACGCTGCCGGCGGAAGACTTTCCCAAACTGTCTCTGGCCGAAGGCGCGAGCACCAAGATTTCGCTCCCGCAAAAAGTGTTGCGCCAGCTGTTTCTGTCGGTGCAGTACGCCATGGCGCAGCAAGACATACGCTATTATCTTAACGGCTTGCTTCTGGTGATCGGGGGGGACAAGATCACCGCGGTCGCAACCGACGGGCACCGTCTGGCGCTCGCGAGCGCGGCGCACCAGATCGAGGGAAAGCAGGAGGTTATCCTGCCGCGCAAGACCATACTGGAATTGTCCAAACTCATGTCAGACAGCGACGATCTGGTCGAGGTCGAACTGTCACCGACACAGGCGCGCTTTTCCTTCGGCGGCATCGTGATCATCTCCAAGTTGGTGGACGGAAAGTTTCCAGATTACACTCGTGTCATCCCGACTACGCATAACAAGAAACTCCTGCTCAATCGGGTGGTGCTGCTGCAGGCGCTGCAGCGCGCCGCCATTCTCACCAACGAGAAATTCAAAGGTGTGCGTTGGGTGCTCGTCGATGGCAGCCTTAAGATCATCTGCAGCAACAACGAGCAAGAAGAGGCGCAGGAAGAAGTTGACGTGATCTACAGCGGCGATCCACTCGACATCGGCTTCAACGTCAATTACCTGCAGGACGTGCTTAACAATCTTGACTGTGACGAGGTGGAGTGCGCTCTGGGCGACGCCAACTCGAGCGCCCTGATTACCGTGCCCGGCAACGACAATTTCAAATACGTGGTCATGCCGATGCGCATCTGACCGGTTGGGGTAATCAAGGGAATATGGCGCTTCAAGTTCAGGAAGATCTGTTAAGAAAGCTGAATCAACGCATGAACGATAAGACGAATCCGCAGCACGTTGGCAACGGCGATTACGAAGAAAGCAGCATAAAGGTGCTAAAAGGCCTGGATGCGGTGCGCAAGCGTCCCGGCATGTATATCGGCGACACCTCCGACGGGACGGGGCTGCACCACATGGTATTCGAGGTCGTGGACAATGCGATAGACGAGGCATTGGCCGGCTATTGCGACGATATCACGGTCACCATACATAGCGACAATTCGATCAGCGTCACTGACAACGGTCGCGGCATTCCCACCGGGATACATCCTGACGACGAGCAGGGCCGCTCGACTGCGGAAATTGTCATGACCGAGTTGCATGCCGGTGGCAAGTTCGACAATAACTCGTACAAGATCTCCGGCGGCTTGCACGGCGTGGGCGTGTCCGTAGTGAACGCGCTGTCAGAGTGGCTGCGTCTCACCATACGCCGCGATGGAAAGGCCTACAGCATGGAGTTCCGCGACGGTGTGCCTACGGCGCCGCTGCAGCAGATTGGCACTACGGAGCGCCGCGGCACCGAGGTGCATTTTTTGGCCAGCCTGCAGACGTTCAGCACCGTCGAATATCACTACGATATCCTGGCAAAGCGGCTGCGTGAACTGTCTTTTCTCAACAACGGTGTCAAGATCCGGCTGGTAGACCGGCTCGCGGGCAAAGAGGAGAACTTTGCGTTCTGCGGCGGAGTGAAGGGATTCGTCGAGTTCATCAACCGCAATAAAGCGGTGCTGCACAACAACATATTTCATGCCGTCGGCGAAAAAGAAGGCATCATCGTGGAAGTGGCGATGCAATGGAACGACTCCTACCAGGAGCAGGTGCTCTGCTTCACCAATAACATTCCGCAGCGCGACGGCGGCACCCATCTCACAGGGCTGCGCGCGGCGATGACGCGCACCCTGAACCAGTATATTGAAAGCCAGGAGCTGGCCAAGAAAGCAAAGGTTGAGACCACCGGCGAGGACATGCGCGAGGGTCTGAGTTGCGTGCTTTCGGTGAAAGTGCCGGAGCCGAAATTTTCCTCCCAGACAAAGGACAAGCTGGTGTCCTCCGAGGTTCAGCCTGTGGTGCAGGAAGTCGTGGCGGCGAAGCTCGCCGAGTTCTTGCTCGAGAGGCCCGGCGATGCAAGGACCATCACCGCCAAGATTGTCGACGCCGCGCGCGCGCGCGAAGCGGCGCGCAAGGCGCGCGAAATGACGCGCCGCAAGGGCGTGCTCGACGGGATGGGCCTGCCGGGCAAACTCGCCGATTGCCAGGAGAAAGACCCGGCGCTATGCGAGATCTACCTGGTGGAGGGGGACTCCGCCGGGGGCTCGGCCAAGCAGGGCCGCGACCGCAAATTCCAGGCAATCTTGCCGCTCAAGGGCAAGATACTGAACGTGGAGAAGGCGCGCTTCGACAAGCTCATCTCCTTTGCCGAGATCGCCACGCTGATCACCGCCCTCGGCACCGGCATCAAGGACGACTACAATCTCGCCAAACTGCGCTACCACCGCATCATCATCATGACCGACGCCGACGTCGACGGCGCTCACATCCGCACCTTGCTGCTCACGTTCTTCTATCGGCAGATGCCGGACTTGGTCGAACGCGGCCATATCTATATTGCCCAGCCGCCGCTATTCAAGGCGAAAATCGGCAAGGAAGAGCGTTACCTCAAGGACGAGCACGAATTGTCGCAGTACATGCTGAAGCAAGCACTCGTCGGTGCCGCGCTGACGCCGCAGCAGAACGCCCTGCCCATCGCCGGCGACGCGCTGCAGCAATTGGCGAGTTCGTACTTGCTCGCGCGGGCGGTCATCGACCGGATTGCGCGGCTCATCGATCGCGACGTGCTGATCGCCATTTTGAGAAACGGCCTGAAACTCGAATTGCACGATGCCGAAGCCGCCAAGAGCAGTGCCGAGCGACTGCAACGCACATTGGCGGACCACGAGATGGTCGTGGCCCCGCGCTTCGACGAAAAGCACGAGCGCCACCGTCTGGTCATCGAGCGCAGCGTGCATGGAAACAGCCGAAAATGCGTCATCGACGAGGATTTTCTGCTTTCCGGCGACTATCAGCAATTGCTCAGCACGGCCCGCTTGCTCGAGGGCCTGATTGGACCAGGCGCTATCATTACGCGCGGCGAGAAGAAGCAGGCGATCGCGGACTTCGGCGAAGTCATGTCCTGGCTGCTGCAGGAAGTGGAGAAGAACGCCGCGCTACAACGCTACAAGGGTCTGGGCGAGATGAACCCGGAGCAGCTTTGGGAGACCACCATGGACCCGGCGAAGCGGCGGCTATTGCGCGTGCAGATCGAGGACGGAATCGCCGCCGACGAGATTTTTTCCAAGCTCATGGGCGACGACGTCGAGCCGCGACGCGCCTTCATCGAGAGCAACGCGTTGATCGCGCGGCTCGACATCTAGTTAGAGTAACAAAACGAGGGGATATCCCCCAAGGGGACTTCCTTCGGGGCGCATCGCCTCGTGCTCCCCTAATTAAGCCGTAACAAAATGTCTGTTGTTACGGCTTCCTAGACGATGTTGAGGTGTTCGATGCCCGCGGCGAAGTCGCGGTTCTTCGCTTCCTTGCCGTGCAGCTTGATGTTGAGCCGGAGGTCGTTGACCGAGTCGGCGTTTCTCAGGGCATCCTCGTAGCTGATCTTGCCACCCTCGTACAGGTCGAATAGGGCCTGGTCGAAGGTCTGCATGCCCAGTTCGCGCGACTTCTTCATGATTTCCTTGATCTCGTGCACCTCGCCCTTGAATATCAAATCGGCAATCAGCGGCGAGTTGAGCATGATTTCTATCGCCGCACAGCGCCCTTTTCCTTCCTTCAAAGGGATCAGCCGCTGCGACACCAGCGCCTTGAGATTCAGCGACAGGTCCATCAACAATTGCGGCCGGCGTTCCTCGGGGAAGAAGTTGATGATGCGGTCCAGCGCCTGGTTGGCGCTGTTGGCATGCAGCGTGCCCATGCACAGGTGACCTGTTTCGGCGAAGGCGACCGCATGTTCCATGGTCTCTTTCGAACGGATCTCGCCGATCAGGATCACGTCCGGCGCTTGTCGCAGCGTGTTGTGCAGCGCCGATTCCCAGGAGGCCGTATCCACCCCCACTTCGCGTTGGGTGATGAGGCAGTTCTTGTGCGGATGGACATATTCGACCGGGTCCTCGATGGTGATGATGTGGCCGTAAGAATTCTCGTTGCGATAGCCGATCATCGCCGCGAGCGTGGTAGATTTGCCCGAACCGGTTCCGCCCACCATGATCACCAGGCCGCGCTTGTTCATCACCACGTCTTTCAGCACGGACGGCAGGCCCAGATCCTCGAACTTGGGGATACTGGTCGTGATGGTGCGCATGACCATGCCGACCTTGCCTTGTTGCACGAAGCAATTTACGCGGAAGCGGCCGATTCCCGCCGGGGCGATGGCGAAATTGCACTCCTTGGTCGCCTCGAATTCGGCCGCCTGCTTGTCATTCATCATCGCGCGCGCCAGATCGGCGGTATGCTGGCCGGTGAGTCTCTGGTCCATCACCGGCGTCATCTTGCCGTCGAGTTTCATCGCCGGCGGAAAGTCCGCGGTGATGAACAGATCGGAACCCTTCTTGCTGAGCATCAGTCGCAGCAGGTCATACATGAATTTGGTTGATTGACCGCTATCCATATTTCACCTCATCAACAGTATTGTCCGAATTAAATGCGGGAAATCGTACCTTTGACTGGTCATGCCGGGTTCGCCCCTGACCGCATTGGCGCCGCGCTTTGGCTGTGCGGCGCGCGGCCGCGATCTAGCCGCCCTGGAAATTATCCTTATTCGCCGCCTTACTGCGCGCTTCGGACATGGTGATCACGTTCTTCTTCACCAGATCCTGAAGGTTCTGGTCCAGCGTTTGCATGCCGAATTGCTGCCCGGTCTGGATCGCCGAATACATTTGCGCGATCTTGGATTCGCGAATGAGGTTGCGGATGGCAGGTGTGCCGATCATGATTTCGTGCGCCGCGACCCGCCCCGAGCCGTCTTTGGTCTTGAGCAGCGTTTGCGAGATGATCGCCTTGAGCGATTCCGAGATCATCGCCCGTATCATCTCTTTTTCCGCCGCCGGGAATACGTCGACTATGCGATCGATGGTCTTCGCCGCCGAACTCGTGTGCAGGGTGCCGAACACCAGGTGGCCAGTCTCCGCGCCGGACAGCGCCAAGCGGATGGTCTCGAGGTCGCGCATCTCACCCACCAGGATGACGTCCGGGTCCTCGCGCAACGCGGAGCGCAGCGCGTTGCTAAAAGACAGCGTGTGCGGCCCGACCTCGCGCTGGTTGATCAGACATTTCTTCGATTCATGCACGAACTCGATTGGATCCTCGATGGTGAGGATGTGGCCCTCTTCGGTTTCGTTCTTGTGATTGACCATGGCTGCGAGCGTGGTGGACTTGCCCGAGCCGGTCGGCCCGGTCACCAGAACGACGCCGCGCGGCTGATCGGAAATCTCTTCGAAGATCTTCGGGCACTTGAGATCGGCCAGCGACAGTATCTTGGACGGAATGGTCCGCATCACCGCGGCGGCGCCGCGGTTCTGCACGAATGCATTGACGCGAAAGCGCGCCAGGCCCGGAATCGCGAAGGAGAAGTCGCACTCGAGATTTTCCTCGTAGAACTTGCGCTGCCCGTCGTTCATGATGTCATAGATCATGCCGTGGACGTCCTTGTGCTCCATCGGTGGCAGGTTGATGCGCTTGATGTCGCCATGCACGCGGATCATGGGAGGTAGGCCCGACGAAAGGTGCAGGTCGGATGCCTTGTTTTTCACCACGAACGCAAGCAGTTCAGAAATATCCATTTATAATTGCTCCATGCTGAGCGATGCGCCAGACGAGAATGCGACCGACCGAGCGGGCGTAGTTGATCGTCGGGTTCCCTGGTTCACGTCCGCGTCAAATTATGTCCTCAATCGACACTAACTTGCAAGCCGTAAGGGCGCGCATTGTCGCTGCGGCGATGGCTGCCGCACGCGCGCCGAACGCGGTTGCCTTGCTCGCGGTGAGCAAGACCTTTGCCGCAGACCATGTGCGTGTTGCGTATGCCGCGGGTCAACGCGAGTTCGGCGAAAGCTACGTGCAGGAGGCACTGGACAAGATCGCAGAACTTTCCGCATTGCCGCTCATTTGGCACTTCATTGGCCCGATTCAGAGTAACAAGACGCGTTTGATCGCCGAGCATTTCGCCTGGGCGCATTCGGTTGCGCGCGAAAAGATTGCGCTGCGGCTTGCGCAGTCACGCCCGCAGTCGCTGAGCCCGCTCAATGTGTGTCTGCAGGTGAACGTGAGCGGCGAGGCGAGCAAGAGCGGCGTGGCGCCGCAGGAGTTGCGCGGGCTCGCCGAAGCCGTGCGCGTATTGCCAGGCTTGAGCTTGCGCGGCTTGATGGCCATTCCGGAGCCCAGCGACGAGGTCGCGTTACAGCGCCGCCGCTTCGCCGCGGTGCGCTCCCTGTTCGATCAATTGAACGCTGCGGGATTCGAACTCGACACCCTGTCCATGGGGATGTCGCACGATCTGGAGGCGGCAGTCATGGAGGGTGCGACCATAGTGCGCGTGGGAACGGCTATCTTTGGTGAAAGGATCAAACGGTGAAGATTACCTTCATAGGTGGCGGCAACATGGCCGATGCGCTGATAGGCGGGCTGCTGCGTAAGGGATTTGCCAACACCGACTTGCGCGCGGTCGAGATCTGCGCCGGCGCACGCGCGAAACTGCAGCAAAAATACGGCATTGCCTGCGCCGAGCGCTTTGGCGCGGCAGGTGACGATGAAATCATACTGTTCGCGGTAAAACCGCAGCAGATGCGCGACGCGGCGCGGGGCTTGGGTCTGGCGGCAAACGCCAACCTCGTGATCAGCATCGCCGCGGGCATTAGGCTCACCAGCCTTTCGCGCTGGCTCGGGTCTCACCGGCGCCTGATACGGGCGATGCCCAATATGCCGGCATTGATCGGCGCAGGTGTCAGCGGCTTGTGCGCCCTTGAAAATGGGGCGGTGACCGAGGACGACCGAGATTGCGCGCAGATCATCTTGCGCGCAGTCGGCTCGACAGTCTGGATCGACAACGAAGCGCAGATGGATGTGGTCACGGCAGTCTCGGGCAGCGGGCCCGCTTACGTGTTTTACTTCATCGAGGCGGTGGAAGAAGCGGCAAGAGAACTCGGTCTTCCCGCCGAAATCGCGCGCAAGCTCACACTCGAAACTTTTGCCGGCGCAGCGCAGCTCGCCGCGGCGAGCGCCGATCCAGCCGCGCTATTGCGTGAACGCGTTACGTCAAAGGGTGGCACAACGGAGGCTGCATTCGCGAGCATGACGGCCGATCACGTCAAGGAAGCGATCATCCGCGCTGTCTACGCGGCAACAGACCGCGGCCGCCAACTCGGCGAGCACCTCGCCAAGGAGTGAACGCCATGCTGGAGCAAATTCTGCGCTTTCTGCTCGACACGCTATTTGGCTTTTTCGTTTTCTTGCTGCTCGCGCGTTTTTATCTGCAGCTGCTGCGCGCGCCGTTTCGCAATCCGCTGGGGCAGTTCATCACGGCGCTGACCAACTGGCTGGTTTTGCCGGCGCGGCGCGTGATTCCGCGTGTATTCGGTCTGGACTTGGCGAGTTTTCTGCTCGCCTGGCTGCTGCAGCTGCTGCTCTTATTGCTGCTGTACCTACTAAAGGGTGGAGGCTTCCACGGCGGATTCGCTGTGGTGGTGGGCATCTTTGTCAGTCTGGCCTTGCTCGAATTGGCACGCTTCAGCCTGTATCTGCTGATCGGCGTCATTCTGATTCAGGTGGTAATCAGCTGGGTCAGCCCCTATGCGCCGCTTGCGCCGCTGTTCAATACGCTTACGGCCCCGTTTCTGCGCCCGTTCCGGCGCCTGGTTCCACCGATCGCCAACATCGACCTGTCGCCACTATTCGCTTTGGTCACCGCGCAGCTGCTGCTGATCCCGCTTGAGTATCTTGCGCGCTCGGTGGCGGCGTGGTCTTGAGCTGGTACCAGATCGGCCGCGATGGCGTGAGCCTGCAGATCCAGGCTCAGCCTGGGGCCAAGCGAACTGAGGTCGCGGGCCTGCACGGGGACTGCATCAAGGTGCGTCTGGCCTCCCCGCCTGTGGACGGAAAGGCGAATGCGTGCCTGGTCAAATTCATTGCCGAGCGCTTGGGCGTGAAAAAGAGCCAGGTCACGATCACTCGCGGCTTGAGTTCGCGCCGCAAAACCGTTCTGGTGCAAGCCGCGGACTTCCAGCCCGCGGCCTTACTCCTTTCGCAACCGAAATGATTCCGAATGGGAATAGCCGTGGAAAGCGTTTCCCTCAGCGCGGGTCAGCCGTTTCCCGCGTCGTAGACAACCTGACCCTGCACCAGCGTATAGCACACCCGGCCCGGTAGCTCGATGCCCAGAAACGGCGTGTTCTTGCCCTGGCTCTTGAGGGCGGCGGCACTCACCTTGCCGTAATGCGCGGCATCGAAGATGCAGATGTCGGCGACACGACCCGCGGACAGATTGCCTGCGTCCAAGCCGAGGATGCGCGCCGGCTCATGCGTGATGCGCGCGAGCGCCTGCGCCAGCGGCACTTTCATCTCCGTTGCCCACTTCAATGTCAGCGGCAACAACAGTTCGAGACCGGTGGCGCCGGGTTCGGATTCACCGAACGGCAGCTGTTTCGCATCCTCGTCGACCGGAGCGTGGTCAGAGCACAGCGCGTCGATGGTACCGTCCTTGAGCCCCTCGCGCAGCGCATCACGGTCGCGCGCGCTCCGGAGTGGCGGCCGCAGGTGGCAGTGCGAGTCGAAATATCCCAAATCCATTTCAGACAAATGTGCATGGTGGATGCCGATATCGCAGGTAAGGGGCAAGCCGTCGCGCTTGGCCGCACGTACCATGGCGACGCCATCGCGCGTCGACAGGCGGCACAGGTGCACGCGTGTGCCGGTGGCGCGCATCAGCTCGAGTATCAGCGCAATCGCAATGGTCTCGGCAAACGGCGGGATGCCGGGCAGTCCTAGCCGGGTTGCGATTTCGCCGTCGTGCGCCACGCCGTCCTTGGCAAGATATCCGTCTTGCGGGCGTAGCCAGACGCAAAATCCGAAGGTGCAGGCGTACTGGAACGCGTGCCACAGCACTTGATTGTCATGTAGCGGCACCTCGGCATTGGAGAAACCGACACAGCCGGCATCGCGCAGCTCGGCCATTTCCGTGAGCTGGGTGCCGGCCAGGCCCAAGGTAAGCGCGCCGAGCGGATAAACGTGCGCCAGATTAAGTGTCTTGGCGCGATGCTTCAGCATTTCCACCAGGCCCGGTTCATCCAGCGGCGGCTCGGTATCCGGTGGACAAGCGAGACTGGTTACGCCGCCCGCAACCGCAGCCAGCATCTCCGATTCGAGGGTCGCCTTATACTCGAAGCCGGGCTCGCGCAGGCGCGCCGACAGGTCGATCAGTCCCGGACAGACCACCAGCCCGGCGGCGTCTATCACGCGATTGGGAGCGAAACCGGCCGGTGCCTTGCTCAAGGCGACTATCTTGCCGGCGGTGATAAATACGTCGGCCTGGGTATCGATCTTGTTTGCCGGGTCGATCAGGCGGCCGTTCTTGATGTGAATTTTCATCTAATTCCCCGCCAGTGTGCTCATTACCGCCATTCTGACGGCGATGCCGAAAGTCACTTGCGACAGTATCACTGCATGCGGGCCGTCGGCGACCGCGGAATCGATTTCGACCCCGCGGTTCAGCGGCCCAGGGTGCATGACGATGGCGTCCGGTTTTGCGAGCGCCAGCTTTTCCTGGGTCAGGCCGTAGTACTTGAAAAACTCCTGCGCGGAGGACAGCAGCGCGCCGCGCATGCGTTCGTTTTGCAGGCGCAGCATCACCACCACGTCGACATCGCGCAGGCCTGCGGCCATGTCGTGGAACACGCGAACGCCGAGCTTCTCCACGCCTGTGGGTATCAGGGTCATGGGCCCGATCACGCGCAGGTCCGGGGTCCCCATGAGGGTGAGCCCGTGGATCAACGAGCGCGCTACGCGCGAGTGCAACACGTCGCCGACGATGGCCACCGACAGCCGGGTGAAGTCCTTCTTGTAGTGGCGGATGGTGTAGAGGTCGAGCAGTCCCTGGGTCGGGTGCGCGTGGCGCCCGTCGCCGGCGTTGATCACGTGCAGATGGCTCGCAACGTGATTTGCGATCAAGTACGGCGCGCCGCTTTGGGCGTGTCGCACGACGAACATGTCGGCATGCATGGCCGAGAGGTTGTCCACCGTGTCGAGCACCGTCTCGCCCTTGGTATGGGAAGACACAGCGATGTTGAGGTTGATGACGTCTGCTGACAGGCGTTTCGCCGCTATCTCGAAGGTGGTGCGGGTGCGCGTTGATGCCTCGAAGAACAGGTTGAATACCGACTTGCCCCGCAACAGGGGCACTTTCTTGACTTCGCGCGCCGTGACGCCAACGAAAGAGGCGGCGGTATCAAGCATATCGGTGAGTATTTCGCGCGGCAGTCCCTCGAGCGAGAGCAGATGCTGCAGCTCGCCTTTCTTATTCAACTGTGGGTTATGCATCCAGTTTCAGCCTAAGTTTGCCGTTCTCGTTTAGGTCGAGCACCAGCATGAGGTTGGTCGGCACCTCCAGCCTGGCGCCAACGTATTGCGCGGCGACCGGCAATTCGCGTCCGCCGCGGTCTATCAGGACTGCCAGGCTGATCGAGGCCGGCCGGCCGTAATCGAACAGTTCGTTCATCGCGCCGCGTACCGTACGCCCGGTGTAGAGCACGTCGTCGACGAGCACGATGTGGCGGCCGTCGACGTCAAACGGGATTCGGGTAGGCTTGATCTGCGGGTGCAGTCCGGTTTTGTCGAAATCGTCGCGGTAAAAGGAGATATCGAGCACGCCCATGGGTAGCGTGATTCCAAGCGCTTCATGCAGCCGCTGCGCCAGCCACGCGCCCCCGGTATGAATGCCGACCAGCGCGGTTTCCGCATTGACATGCGGTTTGAGCTGGCGCACCAGCTCCGCGCACAACGATTCAGGATCGGGAAGAGCTAGGGTCATCGAAATAGCTTTGTAAAATGATTTGTGCTGACACCTGGTGGGTGTGGAGCTTGTGCTTACGCCCGCCTTTTCCCACCGTGCGTAATACCTCTTCTGCCGCGGCCGAACTCAAGCGCTCGTCCACCAGCCTCACAGGCAGCATGAAACGGGCTTCCAACTGGCGCGCAAAACGCCGACAGCGCCGCGTCAACTCATGCTCCGCCCCATCCATCGAAAGCGGCAGCCCGACCACCAGAGCGTTCGGTTTCCATTCGCCGAGGAGCGCCGCGATTTCGTCCATGCGCGCCGCATTGCTCTGGGCGCAGATCAGCCCCAGAGGATGCGCCATGCCGATGCTCGCAACGCCGACGGCGACACCGGTGAATTTTTCGCCGAAATCGAACGCAAGCACGGTATCGTCGGACGCAGGATGGTTGGCACCCGATAGCCGCGGAGCGCGCACGCCGACGTCGATGTTGCTCATGGCGTAGCGGCTTGCGCGCATTGCTCACGCATGACCCGCGTCCTCGGACAGGCTGGTGAAATTCACGCCCAATAGTTCCATCGCTGCGGGCAATTTTTCCTCGGCGGGCAAATCGAAAATGATCTGTTCGCCCGCTTCTACCGTAAGCCACGCATTCTGGCCGAGTTCGTGCTCAAGTTGCCCCGCTGCCCAGCCCGAATAGCCGAGGGTGACCAACAGCTTGGCTGGGCCAGCACCAGTGGCAACCGCTTCGAGTATGTCCTTGGAGGTGGTGAGTCCGAGGATGCCGCGCACCTTCAGCGTGGAATGCCATTCGCCTACCGGTTGGTGTAGCACGAACCCGCGGTCGGTCTGTACTGGCCCGCCAAAATACACGGGAATATCGCGCAGTTCATCCGCCTCGCACGCAAGATTTATGCGTTCAAACAGCGCTTGCAGACTCAGGTCGATAGGCCGGTTGACTACCACGCCCAGCGCGCCCTGGTCGTTATGTTCACAGATATAGGTGAGGGATTTTGAAAAATAAGGGTCCACCATGTTCGGCATCGCGATGAGAAAATGGTGGGTAAGATCTATCGCCACGAAACTATTTTAACCCCTCAGTTAGATTTCTACCATCTCGAAATCTTCCTTGCGCGCACCGCATTCGGGGCAGGTCCAGTTCATGGGGACATCGTCCCAGCGCGTGCCCGGTGCGATACCCTCATCCGGTGCGCCTGCGGCTTCGTCATAAATATAGCCGCAGATCAAACACATCCAGGTCTTGCACTCGGGGCTTGCGGTCATGTCGTCGCGCCTGGTTTGGGCTAAAATAGCGCCGCATCTTACCTTGTTGCCATGTCTTGTTCCAGCATGGCGCCCTCCCATGCCCGCCTCCATGCCACCTATCGTCCTCAGTTTTGCCGCCACCGATCCCACCGGGGGCGCCGGCATCCAGGCTGACTTGCTCACGTTATCGAGCATGGGCTGTCACGCTCTCAGCGTGATCACCGCGGTCACGGTGCAGGACACGGCGGGCGTCGAGGGCGTGTTGGCGATCGACGCCGATTGGGTTATGGATCAGGCACGCGTTCTTCTAGAGGACATGCCAGTAGCCGCCTTCAAGATCGGGCTGCTGGGCAGCGTCGAGAACTGTGCCGCGATTGCCGAGGTGGTGTCGGACTATCCTGACGTGCCTCTTGTTTTCGACCCGGTGCTCGCCTCCGGTCGCGGCGACGAAATGGCAACCGAGGACATGATCGCAGCCATGCGCGAGATGCTGATCCCGCAGACCACCATCATCACGCCCAATAGCCTCGAAGCGCGGCGCTTGGCCGACGATGGCAGCGACGAGGAGATGTCCTTGGACGAATGCGCCAAACGCATCCTGGACATGGGCTGCGAATACGTGCTCATCACCGGCACGCATGAAAACACGCCGCAGGTGGCTAACACGCTTTACGGCCAGCAGGGCGTCATCCGCACAGACAGCTGGCAGCGCTTGCCCGGCAGCTATCATGGCTCCGGTTGCACCCTGGCTTCCGCCATCGCCGCCACGCTCGCCAACGGGCTCGACATTCCCGACGCGGTGCGCGAGGCGCAGGAGTACACCTGGCAGGCGCTCAACGCGGGGTTTCGCCCGGGCATGGGGCAGCATATTCCAGACCGGTTCTTCTGGGCGCGCGAAATCGATGAATCTGAAAACCAGGACGAGGAGTAGAGCGTGGGCGGGAGAATCGCGGGCCTTTACGCCATCACGTCTGAGGAGCCTTGCACCGAGATTCTCGTGGACAAAGTCCGTCAGGCGCTCGCGGGCGGCGCCTCGGTGGTGCAATACCGCAGCAAGACTGGAAATGCAGCGTTGCGGCATGAGCAGGGGCGCGCACTCGCAGCGCTATGCCGCGCTGCCGGAGCGCCCTTAATCGTCAACGACGACCTGGCGCTGGCGCTCGACGCCGACGGCGTACATCTGGGTGCGGATGACGGCGATCTGGTCGCTGCGCGCCAGCGCTTGAGGCAAGGCAGGCTGCTCGGTGCCTCATGCTATGACCGCATTGAACTCGCGCAGGCTGCGGCCAAGGCAGGCGTCGATTATCTCGCTTTCGGCAGTGTGTTTGGCTCCGGCACCAAGCCCGCCGCCGTGCGCGCACCGCTCGCCCTTTTCACCGAAGCGCGCAAAAGCATACACTTGCCGTTGGTCGCAATCGGCGGTATTACACTGCAAAATGCGTCCCAGGTGTTCGCCGCCGGCGCGGACGCTGCAGCCGTGATCGGCGCATTGTTCGAGGCTGGCGACATTGCCGCCTGCGCTTGCGGTTTTACCCAACTTTATCAACAACAGCGGATCCACCAATGAGCAACGAAACTCTGTTTGCCAAGGCCCAGCAGTTCATTCCCGCCGGCGTCAATTCTCCGGTGCGCGCGTTTCGCGCCGTGGGCGGCGCGCCGCGGTTCATTGCGCGCGGCGCGGGCGCCTACATGTGGGACGGCGAAGGCCGACGGTATATAGACTACATCGGTTCCTGGGGCGCGATGGTGGTGGGCCACGCCCATCCAGAGGTCGTGGCGGCTTTGTGCGCTGCGGCTGCCAAGGGCCTGTCTTTCGGCGCGCCGACTGAAGCCGAAATCGAAATGGCTGAGCTATTGTGCAAACTCGTGCCCAGCATGGAACTCGTGCGTCTGGTCAGTTCCGGCACCGAGGCCACCATGACCGCACTGCGCCTCGCGCGCGGCTATACCGGCCGCAGCCGCGTGATCAAATTCGAGGGCTGCTATCACGGCCACGGCGACAGCCTGCTGGTAAAGGCCGGTTCCGGCGCACTGACTTTCGGCCAGCCGAGCTCCGCGGGTGTTCCACCCGAGCTCGCCGCGCACACGCTGGTGCTCGATTACAACGACGCCGGGCAGCTCGAGCACACCTTCGCCGAGTGCGGCAAGGAGATCGCCGCGGTGATCGTCGAGCCGGTGGCAGGCAATATGAACATGGTCCTGCCCAAACCCGAGTTCCTGCGCGCGATGCGCGAGCTGTGCACGAAATACGGGGCGGTGCTGATCGTGGACGAAGTGATGACGGGCTTTCGTGTCGGTTTGACCGGCGCCCAGGGGCGCTACGCTATCGAGCCCGATCTCACCACGCTCGGCAAGGTGATCGGCGGCGGCATGCCGGTTGGCGCTTTCGGCGGACGGCGCGACATCATGCAGAAAATCGCACCGCTTGGTCCGGTGTATCAGGCAGGGACGCTCTCGGGCAATCCGGTGGCGGTCGCTGCTGGCCTAGCCACGCTGAAACTGGTCCAGGTGCCAGGGTTCTACGAGAAAGTGAGCGCTAGCACAAGTGCGTTGACGGAAGGTCTCGCCGCAGCCGCGAAAAAGCATGGCGTCATATTTTCGGCGCAGGCGGTCGGTGGCATGTTCGGCATTTATTTCCGCGCGAGCGCACCGCAGAGCTTCGCCGAAGTCATGCAGTGCGATAAAGAGCTGTTCAACCGTTTCTTCCACGCGATGCTCGACCGCGGCGTGCACTTCGCGCCGTCCGCCTACGAGGCAGGATTTGTGTCGGCGGCGCACGCCGCAGAGGATATCGCCGCCACCATCAGCGCTGCCGAGGCGGTATTCGCGAGCATGGGCAAATAGGGGCAGCGCGGCGCCCGCGCACCCAGCAGCCGGAGCAGAGGCATGCTCCTCCGATGCCGGGCGGCGTTTCGCCAATTGTGGCACGGCCTGTCAGCGTGCTTTGAGGTTGTCGCGGATTTCGCGCAGCAGCTTCACTTCCTCCGGCGCTTCGGCTGGCGCAGGTGGCGGCGGCGTTTCGGCACGCTTCAGTTTGTTGATCCAGCGCACCAGCACGAAGATGATGAAGGCGAGGATGAGAAAATTGATCGAGATGGTGAGGAAGTTCCCATACGCGAACACCGGCACGCCTGCCTTTTTCACGGCGTCGAGCGTCACCGGCGTACCTGTGGGAATATCCTTGAGCGCGAAGAAGTAGTTGGTGAAATCGAGCCCGCCCAAGCCGCGCCCAACCACCGGCATGACCAGGTCGTTCACCACCGAATCGACGATCTTGCCGAAGGCTGCGCCGATGATCACGCCTACCGCAAGGTCGATCACATTGCCTTTCATGGCAAATTCCTTGAATTCCTTGAGCATGATGGCGGACTCCTTTGCAGTGACGAGAGGAATGCGCGCGCGATGCGCGCGCCATGCCAATTCTAGCAGCAGGGTTATGATCCCGGCATCGAATCCCCTTTTCTGAGCAGTTGGCCGAAGTGACGGCGCCAAGCGGACTTGAGCAGGATGCCCGCCCAGTCGAAATCTGGGCATGGGCAATGTACGATTTTGCCAACTCCGGCTACACCACGGTGGTACTTACCGCGATTTTCAATGCCTATTTCGTCGCGGTAGTGGCGGGCAATGCGCCTTGGGCGACCTTCGCCTGGACCGCTACCCTGTCTGTCTCCTACGCGCTGGTGCTCGTCACCGCTCCGCTGATCGGTGCCTACGCCGACCTGCGCGCGAGCAAGAAGCGGCTGCTGTTCCTGACCACTGTCGGCTGCGTGCTCAGTACTGCGGCCCTCGCCTTCGTTGGTCCTGGCAGCGTGGCCATTTCGGTCGCCTGCGTTGTGCTGTCGAATTTCTTCTTTGGCACCGGCTGCGACCTCGTCGCGGCGTTCCTGCCGGAGTTGGCGCGCGGCAGGAACTTGGGCAAAGTGTCGGGCTGGGGCTGGAGCCTGGGCTATGTCGGCGGCCTGGTAACACTGGGCGCATGTCTCGCTTACGTGACCTGGGCGCAGGCCGCCGGCCACGCTGCGGCGCAGTTCGTGCCAGTGACCATGCTAATCACGGCAGCGCTATTCGCGTTGGCGAGCCTGCCTACCTTCCTTATCCTGCGCGAGCGCGCGCTGCCGCAGCCGCAGCCGAGCGACGCATCGCTCGTCGCCTCGGCATTTGCGCGCCTGGCCGAGACGTTGCGCCACGCGGCGCGCTATCAGGATCTGCGTCGCTTTCTCGTATGCATCGTGTTCTATCAGGCGGGTGTGCAGACGGTGATCACCCTGGCTGCGATCTACGCCGATCAGGCAATGGGGTTTAGCACGACTGACACGCTTATCCTGGTGTTGGTGGTGAACGTGACTGCGGCGCTCGGCGCGTTCTTTCTCGGCAACGTGCAGGATCGCATAGGTCACGCGCCGACCATCGCGCTTACGCTTTGCGGCTGGATCGCGACCGTGCTGATTGCTTGGGCGGCCGACACGCGAGTGCTCTTCTGGCTCGCTGCCAACCTGGCAGGCTTGTGTTTGGGCGCTTCTCAGTCAGCCGGCCGCGCCCTGGTGGGCTACCTGAGTCCCAAGGCAAGGCGCGCGGAGTTCTTTGGGTTGTGGGGCCTGGCGACGAACCTGTCTTCTATCCTGGGCCCCATCACCTACGGCGTGGTGAGCTGGGTGTCGCGGGGCAACCACCGCCTCGCCATGCTCGTCACCGGCGTCTTCTTCGTGCTCGGGCTGCTGATCCTTCACGGCATCGACGTGCGCCGTGGCCGGCGCGCCGCTCTAGCTCGAACCTGAGCTCAGGGCAGCTGGGCCGAAAGCATGCGCGCGCGTATGGTCTCGCTGTGGCGCTGCAGGTATGCGGACTGTCGATTGCGCTCGTAGTAAAGGGGCCGCGGCAACATCGCCGCCAGCCGCGCGGCCTGCTCGCCGCTCAAGCTGGCGGCGCTGACGTTGTAATAATGGCGCGCAGCCGCTTCTGCGCCGAATACACCGCTGCCCCACTCGGCCACATTCAAATAGATTTCCAGAATGCGCTCCTTGTCCATGAGCATCTCGATCATCCAGGTGATGACGGCTTCCTGGCCTTTGCGCCAGAGACTGCGTTCGCCGGACAGGAACAGGTTCTTGGCTAGCTGCTGGCTGATGGTGGAACCGCCAGCGACCACTTTTCCCTTCTTCTGGTTCTTCTCCATGGCTTTTTGTATACCGTCCCAATCGAATCCGTCGTGTTCGGAAAACTTGGCGTCCTCGGCCACGATTACCGCGCGCTTCAAATCGTCGGCGATGCGTCCATAGCTCGTCCACTGCTGCTTCAGATGCGCCTTCGGGTCTTTTTCCCGCAGGCGTTCCAGGCGCGCCTGCATGATGCTGGTGCTTTGCGGATTGTGTTGGATCCAATACCAGATGTGCGCTGCAAACCAGCCTTGATACAGCAAGAGCGCAAGGAACAGCAGGCCAAGCGTGTAGCAGAGCGCCTTCCACAACCACACCAAAGCGCGTTTGATTGCCCTGAACATTCCAGCCTAGCGGAGCAGTTTCAATACCGGCGCGGTGTCGGGACGCAAACCGCGCCAGATGAAGAACGACTCCGCTGCCTGCTCCACCAACATGCCTAAGCCGTCGGCAAGAGTAGCCGCGCCCTCGCCGCGCGCAAAGGCGAGAAAGGGCGTATCGCCTTTGCCGTACATCATGTCGTATGCGAGTGCACCGGGCGCGAACACGCCTTGTGGCAGGGGCGGCAGCGCGCCGCTAATGCTCGCCGACGTGGCGTTGATGACGATGTCGAACGCGCGGCCGGCAAGCGCCGCATAGCTGCCGCCTTCGATAGCGCCGCGTAAGCCTTGCGCCAGCAGTTGCGCCTTCTCCGGGGTGCGATTGGCGAGCGTGAGCCGTGCCGGCTGCAGCTCGAGCAGGGGCCCGAGCACGCCGCGCGCGGCGCCGCCGGCTCCCAGCAACAGCACGCGCCGGCCGGCGATGGCGTGGCCGAGATTACGCATGATGTCGTTCACGAGTCCCGCGCCGTCAGTGTTGTCGCCGAAGATCGCATCGCCGTCGAATCTTAGCGTGTTCACGGCCTGTGCCGCGCGCGCGCGCTCCGAGCACGCGGTGGCATAGCGAAAGGCCTCGCCCTTGAATGGCAACGTGACGTTGAGGCCGCGTCCGCCGCCGGCACGAAACGCGCTGGCGCTCGCCACGAACGCATCGACGGGCGCGAGCCGGCGCTCATAGCTCAGGTCCTGCTTGGTCTGACGCGCAAACTCGGCGTGGATCTGCGGTGATTTGCTGTGAGCAACGGGATTGCCGATTACGGCGTATCGGTCTGGCATGCGCAGAATCACTCTCCGAACAATTTGTCGCCGGGCGCAAACGTCCAGGTCCGGGTAATGACAAGAATGTCGGTGTCGCGCTTGATGTTGGCGGGAAAGCTGCCGAAGGGCGAGGCCATTTTTACGATGCGCTCGGCGGCGCGGTCGAGGATCTGGTGTCCGGAAGAACGTATCACCTCGACGCCGTCGAGACTGCCGTCGGTCTTGATCGAAACCACCAGCACCAGACTGCCATACAAGCGCCCGCGTGCACTGTCCGGATAATTCAGGTTGCCGATGCGCTCGACTTTGAGGCGCCAGTCCTCGACGTACTGTGCGAAGCGATACTCCTGCGCGTTGGAACCGACGAATTTCCTGATCGGGCGTTTTTGATACTCTTCGATCTGGCGCGAGATCTGCGCCTCCAGGCGCGCAATTGCGAGTGCGCTGGACGCCAGATCCCGCCCCGATACCTGGGGCGGCGACGCATCAATGGCGGGCGCAGATTTGGGTTGTTCGAGGGCTGCGACGGCTTTGCGCGCCTGCAGCTGGGTCATCATCTTCACTTGCTGCGACTCCAGTTCCTGCACGCGGCGGGCGGCGCGTTTGGCGTCGGTGCCCTGCTCCGCCGCTTTCAGAACGGGTAGCGGCGTCTTGGCGCGGCGGTTTTCGTCCGTATTGCCACCGCCGTCTAGGTTCGCTTGCGCGAGTAGGTTGGCTTTGGCCGGGCGCGCCTTGGTCTTGCTGTTGACGAGCACCACCTCTAGCGGTGGCGAAGCGTATTTATCGCGGATGATCTCGGGCAGCTTGAAGTGGATCGATAGCGCTAGCGCGTGCAACAAGATGGATAGCCCGAGCGCAAGGGTGAAACTACGCGACGAAGGATCCATCCCGGCCATGAATTCGGGCCAGCGCATGCGTGAGGAGCCAAGCGTGTAGGCGCTCTGCAATCAGACCTCAAATGCTCTTGTAATCAAGAAATTCTATGCTATTTCTGAGAATTCATCTTAACTTTCGCTCGGCGTCGTTCGGGCGATCTTAGCCCGGTGACGGGACTACCCAATCGGGACGGCCCAGCGCAGAGCTTCGACTCCTCTTCGTTCGCGCAACACCCTCGCCGATTCACGCCTGGCGCTCGACCGGCGCCTTGTAGCGCGCTTTGACCGCATTATCAATCAGATCTATCCCCTCGATTTCAAGCAGCACCCGGGTTCCAATCTCCAAATCCGGCAGTGACGGAACACGCACATATAGCGGGATGCCCTCGAATTTGACCAGATTATCGCGCAGTACTTGTGCGGTCGATAGCGTAATCTGTTCCTGCAACAGCCAGCGCAGGCACCAGTAATGTTCCATTTTGCTTTGGAACTGGTCGTACGCCGCGTAAGCTAATTCGAATTCGCGCATCGCGGCCTGCAAATCTGCAGAGTTCTTTGAAAACGGCGGCGACGTGCCATTGAGGCAGGCGAGCAGTTGCCATTGGTTGAGCAGATCGATGTAGCGGCGTAGCGGTGAGCTTGCCCAAATGTAGTGCGACACGCCCAGGCCTTGGTGCGCCGAGGCAACCGTGGTCATGCGCACCTTGCCGTTGGATTGCGCCCGATAGATGGCGGGCACGCCGCGGTCGGCGAGCAGCTTGCCCCAATTGTTGTTGGCGCTGATCATCAGCTCCGCTACCAGCTTGTCGAGCGGCGCACCGCGCTTGCGCTCGACGATGCGCACGCGCTCATTTTCGACATAGAAACTGTAATCGATGCGATCTTGGTGAGCCGCGGGCTTGCCTCGTACCGCCTCCAATTCCAGCGCCAGCCGCCAAAGAAAGAACAGCTCGGCCTCGAACGGCAGCTCGCCGCGTTCTTCCCCGGCGAGAAACGCAGCGTCGAGCGCCTCCACTTGATGATGGCGCAAGTTGGCGGCTATGTTTACGCGCTCGACGCGGGTTTCCTGCCCTTCGACCATGTGCGACAGCGGATTGATGTCCAGATACAGCGACACCGCAGGGCAGGCGCGCCCCTCGGCAAGGCTATAGCGCTCGATCACGTCGGGGGGCAGCATCGTGATCTTCATTCCCGGGATATAGGCTGTGGAAAGGCGCGCGCGCGCCAGCCTGTCCAGCGCGGACCCTGGCGCGAAGCCCAGTGCAGGCGCCGCTATATGGATGCCGACGCGATAGCGGCCGTTGGCAAGCCGCGTCAGCGAAAACGCGTCATCGATTTCGGTGGTGCTCGCGTCATCCAGGCTGAACGCCGTAACCGCGGCAAGCGGCAGGTCCGGCGGATCGTCTGTTACGCCGCCTTCGGGCAGCGCGCGTTCGCCGGTTGAGTACTCGAACAGAAAAGCACCTACGTGGAAATCGTGGCTGGAACGCAGAGCGCCGCAGCGCTCGACGAGCTTCGCCGGCGACAGACCGCTTTCCTCGCACGCAAGCTCCATTGCCTTGGTCTCTATGCGATTGCGGTCAGGCCGATATAGGAGTTGCGGCAATACCGCGCGCAGCGCCTCAGGCAGGACGCCCTGCTGCAGTTCCTGCGCCCAGGCGCGTACCTGCTCCTCCTGCGCCCGCTTTTTCTCCACGCTCGCCAGCGCCGCTTTGAGTGTATCCGCCGGCGCCGCACGAAAACGACCTTTGCCCTTGCGGTAGAAGTAAATCGGAGCCGATTGCAGTTTGATCAGGATGCTCGCGGCCTCCAGCGCACTGGGCGCGTGACCGCAATACTCGCGCGCGAGGTCGGTGAAACCGAACTCCGCGTCGCCGCAGCATTGCCACAGGAACTCGGTGTCGATCTCCCTGGCGAGCGCTTCCGCCTTGCCCATGAGCTCGGCAAGCGGCGGCTCCTTGAATCGAAGCAATACGCTCGAAGCCTTGATCTTGCTCCTCTTGCCGTGCACGGCTTCCACCTGGAGCGACGTATCGCTTTCGGCTAGCACGGCGCCGACTTTGAATGAGCCGGTCTCTTCGTACAGCACGTTCATGGGATCAAGGCCGAAGCAAGGGAGGTTTATCTCGCGGGGGTTCTGCGTCCGCCTCAACGCAGCGGCGCCGGATTATACTCCACCCGCCGATTGCCACCCAGGCGATTCGGCGCCAGATTTCCCGGGGTGCGATCAGCAACACTCTCGCCGCATGCGCGTGGGGGCCGCTCGGCGCGAGTCGCGCTTAAGCTTGTCGCGGCCGAACTGTTGCGGATGCCATTCCTGCGAATTCCAGAATCAGCGGAACGTGCTCGGGGAAGCTCATCAGGCTGTGGTCGCCGCCTTGTACGACAAGCTGATGCGCCCCTTTGTATTTCTCTACCGCCTCGCGGTAATCGAGCACTTCGTCGCCGGTTTCGACCAGCAGCAGGTAGCGCCGCGGATGAATCGTGGGCCGATGAAGTAGTTCCAGTTCGCGCAGGTGATCTTCGGTGAATTCGTATTGCCGTCGGGTAAAGAGGTTGCGCTGCACGCCGAGGTAGGCGCGCAAGCCGAGGTGCGGACACACGGCGGGATTGATCAAGACTGCGCGAAGGTCATGACGCTCGGCGAGGTAAGTGGCGTAATAGCCGCCGAGCGAACTGCCTACGAGGGTCACGCAGGCGCGCGGAAATCTGGCAATTTCGGCCTCTATGACGGTAATCGCACGTCCTGGAAGGTGTGGCAGTTCGGGACAACAGTAGCGCTCGCCCAAGCCGCGCTCCTGCATGATGCGTTTGAGCAACTGGGCTTTGTGCGATGCCGGCGAACTGTTGAAGCCGTGTACGTAGATCAGCATGGAACACCTGCGTTCAGCCGCGTCAGCAATTTCTGGTGGATGCCGCCGAAGCCGCCGTTGGACATGATTAGCACGTGATCCCCGGGTCTGGCCGCGGCAGCGATGGCCGAAGTCAGCGCCTCGAGATCGTCATGGCAGATCGCTCTCGCGCCCAGCGCAGCCAGCGCATCAGCCGGATTCCAGCCAAGGCTGGCGCTGTAGCAATACACCAGGTCGGCGTCGGCGAGGCTCGCAGCGAGCGCGTCTTTCATGACGCCGAGCTTCATGGTATTCGAACGCGGCTCGAGTACGGCCAGGATGCGCGCCTTGCCAACCTTGCGCCTAAGCCCGCCCAGCGTGGTGGCGATCGCCGTAGGGTGGTGGGCAAAGTCATCATATACAGTCACTCCCCCTACCGTTCCACGCACTTCCATGCGACGCTTGACGTTGGCGAAACGGCCAAGCGCCTCGCACGCGGCGGCCGGAGCCACGCCCGCATGGCGCGCGGCGGCAATCGCAGCCAAGGCGTTGGCCCGATTATGCTCACCCAGCAGTTCCCAACGAACCCTGCCTTGCCTTTGGCCCTCGAGGCTGACATCGAAGCCATCGAGGTCCAAAGTGCCGGCCTGCCATAGGCCGCTCGCGCCAAAGCGTTCCACTGGAGTCCAGCAGCCTTGGTCCAATACCCGGGCAAGGACTGGATCAGTGGCGTTGACCAGAATGCGGCCGCATCGCGGAAGAATCCGAACGAAGTGGTGAAATTGCCGTTCGATAGCAGCAAGATCAGCGAAAATGTCTGCATGATCGAACTCTATGTTATTCAAAATCGCAGTTTTTGCGCGGTAATGCAGGAATTTGGAGCGTTTGTCAAAAAAGGCCGTGTCGTATTCGTCCGCTTCGATCACAAAAAATCGGGAATCGGTCAATCTGGCCGAAATGCCGAAATTCCGCGGTACGCCACCTATCAGGAATCCGGGGTGATATCCGGCCTCTTCGAGGATCCAGGCGAGCATGGAAGAAACGCTTGTCTTGCCATGGGTCCCTGCGACAGCGAGCACCCACTTATATCGCAGTATATTGTCTGCGAGCCACTGCGGACCGGACACGTATGGCTCTGAGCGGTCGAGAATTTCCTCCATCAGCGGCATACCGCGAGTCACGACATTACCGACCACCCACAGGTCCGGCTTTAGACTGACTTGTTCTACGCCGTAGCCTTCAATCAGTTCTATTTCCTGGGCCGCAAGCTGATCGCTCATGGGTGGATATACATTGGCATCGCAGCCCGTGACCTTGTGGCCTGCTTGCCTCGCGATGGCGGCGATGCCACCCATGAAGGTGCCGCAAATTCCGAGTATGTGTATGTGCATGGAAAAAAATATTGCTGTTTGAGGCGTTCGTTCATTCCAGCAGGCTCTCATCCGGTTCATGCGAGGCAACGGCGGATTTTTCGGCCTGCGGCGACGAACTGCAAGTGCATCGAAGTGTACCGTATTTCGATTAGCGTCCCGCTGCGCTATGATTATTGGCCGTATATGCGTGGAGTGCTGTCATGCGCAAGGAACTAAAATCCAAACAACAACACATGCGCACCCGGATAGCTGCGATTGCGGCGCGCATGATGGCCGAGGACGGCATCGAGGATTTTGCCACGGCTAAACGCAAAGCGGCGCGCCAGCTCGGCCTGGCGGATACCCAGTTCCTGCCCAACAACGAGGAGATCGAAGCCGAGCTGCGCCTGTACCAGTCGCTGTACCAGGGCGAGGAGCAGCGCGAGCGACTGAGCTTCCTGCGCAGCCAGGCGCTGGCGGCGATGGAGCAACTGGCCGAATTCAAGCCATACCTCACGGGCCCGGTGTTGAGGGGCACAGCGGGCCGCTATGCCGACATCGACCTTCAGGTATTCGCAGATAGCGGCAAAGAGTTGGAGATCTTCCTGCTAAACCGCAACATCCCCTATCAGAGCTCGGAGTCACGCCATTACAGCGGGAATCAAACCAGGGTGGTAAGCGTTCTGTCCTTGGACTGGCAGGGCACACCGGTCCGGGTCTGTGTCTACTGGCCCGAGGACGAGCATCGCAGCGTAAAGACTTCCACTTTGGGCCGGCCGCTCGAGCGCGCCGGCCTGGAAGCGGTCAGAACCCTGGTTGCGCGCAGTGGATAAGCGATGCCGGGCTGGGTTGTTCTTGCTGGTAGCAGCCATCGCGGGCGTGGCGGGATACCTTTCCGATTGGGTGAAACCGAAATCCGCATTGCTTGACCGGGCGGCCCAGGCGCTGATCCTGACGCCGTTCGTCGATATAGGCGGGAAGCCGCAGACGCTTGCACAATGGAAAGGCAAGGTACTGGTGGTGAACTTCTGGGCGACTTGGTGCGCACCCTGCCGGGAAGAAATTCCGGTATTGATGAATGCGGAGAAGAAATATGCGGCGAAAGCTGTCAAACTGGTAGGCATCGGTATCGATAGTGCAGCTAAAATAGAAGAATTTGCCGCCGCACTGAGTATGAATTACGCGTTGCTGATCGGCAGTATGGAGGCTTTAGACCTGACCAACAAGCTGGGCAACCGCGCTGGGGTGTTGCCCTATACAGTCGTATTGGATCGCTCCGGCAAGGTGGCGTACACACATGCTGGTGCGCTGACCGAGGGCGCGTTGGACGCGGCGTTGGCGCCACTGCTCTGAGGTTTCTCCTACGACGATTTACGGGCAACTTCTTCGAAAAACTGGACAACTGGCGTCTATTTGCGGCAAACTCGCATATATGCCAAAAAAAGAGCGTTCGGCGCTGCAGTGATCAAGGCGCCATCACCCACCAAGCAGCGCCCGAGGAATATTCTTGTTTTGCATGGCCCCAACTTGAATCTGTTGGGTACGCGCGAGCCGCAAGTCTATGGACGCGACACCCTGGCCGCTATTAACCGCCGGCTAGTCGCGCAAGGTAAGGCGGCGGGTGCAAAGGTTAGTTGCTTTCAGAGCAACCACGAGGGTGCGCTCATAGACCGGGTACAACAGGCAAAGGAGGACCGAACTGTCGGCATCATCATCAATCCCGCAGGCTTCAGCCACACCAGCATAGCACTGCGCGACGCAATGGCGGCGGTGGCGATCCCATTCATTGAAGTTCACGTATCCAATATCCACGCCCGCGATCCGTTTCGCCGCCATTCCTATTTCTCCGATTTGGCGACCGGAACGATTTGCGGACTGGGCGCTCGCGGCTACGAGTTGGCGCTGCAGTTCATTCTGCAGCAGGCCCGGCATTAGCGGATTCTGCCCCGCGTCGGGAATCAACTTCGCGGTGAGGAGACACAGCCATGGATTTGCGCAAACTTAAGAAACTTATCGATCTGGTACAGGAATCGGGCATCTCCGAACTGGAGGTCACCGAGGGCGAGGAAAAGGTCAAAATTGTCAAAAGCGGCGCACCCGCTGTCGCCCAGTCGATTCCTTCCCCGCTGCCCGCGCCTGTAGCCGCACCTGCGCCAGAGGACTCGGCAACAGCTCCCGCAGAGGTCCCTGGGCACGTGGTCAAGTCACCCATGGTAGGCACGTTCTATCGCTCGCCTTCACCGGGCGCCAAGCCCTTTGTCGAAGTGGGGGATACGGTCAAGTCGGGGGATACCATTTGCATCATCGAGGCGATGAAGCTTTTGAACGAAATCGAGTGCGATAAGGATGGCGTCGTCAAGGCGATACTGGTGGAGAACGGCCAGCCGGTCGAATATGGCGAGCCGCTGGCGATCATTGTTTGAGGCGGAGGGAAGGTCGATTGAGCGGGAACCCGCGAATTCCGGGCCAGGACGCGCGCTCAAGCGTCTTCCAACGCCAGATGCATGCTAGGGTCATCGCCGATACGCCCATGGAATTGGATCCCGTCGATGTTTAAGAAAGTCCTCATCGCCAACCGCGGCGAAATCGCCCTGCGCATCCAGCGTGCCTGCCGCGAGCTCGGCATCAAGACTGTTATGGTCCATTCCGAGGCGGACAGCGAGGCTAAGTACGTCAAACTCGCCGACGAGTCGGTATGCATCGGCCCGGCGCAGTCCTCGGCGAGCTATCTCAACATCCCGGCCATTATCAGTGCGGCCGAAGTGACCGATTCCGAGGCCATCCATCCGGGTTACGGCTTTCTTTCGGAAAACGCCGACTTCGCCGAGCGCGTGGAGAAGAGCGGCTTCGTCTTCATCGGTCCGCGCCCGGAAACCATACGGCTGATGGGCGACAAAATCAGCGCCAAGGTGACAATGACCAGTGCGGGCATACCTTGTGTGCCCGGCTCCGATGGGGCGTTGCCCGAGCAGAACGAAGAAATCATCAAGATCGCGCGCAAGGTCGGCTATCCGGTGATCATCAAGGCCTCGGGCGGCGGCGGCGGGCGCGGTATGCGCGTGGTACATACGGAAGCAGCCCTGCTCGCGGCGGTGAACCTCACGCATCAGGAAGCGCAGGCCGCTTTCGGCAATCCGGAGGTCTACCTGGAGAAATATCTGGAAAATCCGCGGCATATAGAAATCCAGGTACTCGCGGATGAATACAAGAATGCAATCTATCTGGGCGAGCGCGACTGCTCGATGCAGCGTCGGCACCAAAAGATCATCGAGGAAGCGCCGGCGCCGGGCATAACGGAACGCCAACGCATTCGCATGGGCGAGCGCTGCGCCGAGGCCTGCCGCAAGATAGGCTATCGCGGCGTCGGTACCTTCGAATTCCTGTATGAGGGCGGTGAGTTCTTCTTCATCGAGATGAATACGAGGGTACAGGTCGAGCACCCGGTGACCGAGATGATCACTGGCGTGGATATAGTGCAGGAACAGATACGTGTCGCTGCGGGCGAGAAGCTGCGCCTGCGCCAGCGTGACGTGACGTTGCGCGGGCACGCCATCGAGTGCCGCATCAACGCGGAGGATCCGTTCACTTTTGCACCCTCCCCCGGCCGCATCACCTCTTACCATCCGCCCGGCGGACCCGGCATCCGCGTCGATTCGCACATCTATCAAAACTATGTCGTACCGCCGCATTACGATTCCCTGATCGGAAAAGTCATTGCCTACGGCGGGACGCGCGAGCAGGCACTGCACCGCATGCGAATCGCGTTATCCGAAATGGCGGTGCAAGGCATAAAGACCAACATTCCGCTGCACCAGCTGCTGCTGCTCGACGAGCGCTTCGTCAAGGGGGGCGCCAGTATCCATTATCTCGAGCAAAAGCTCGCGCAGCAAAAGCTCGATAAGGCCTGACCCCCTGGCCTGGGTAGCGCTCATAGTCCGTACCGACGCGCGCGCTGCCGATGCGTTGAGCGACGTTCTGTTGCAGCTTGGCGCCCTCTCGGTCAGCGTCGAAGATGCTAGAGCCGGCACGGCGCAGGAATCGGCGCTGTATGGCGAACCGGGGATGCCGGTCAAGGGCGCCTGGCCGCAAAGCTTGATCACGGCACTTTGCGCGCGCGATCTGGATCCGGCGCAACTGCTTGCCACGGCGTGCGCACGAATAGGACTGACGCCGCTGCCTGAGTACCGCGTCGAGTCGGTGGAAGAACAGGACTGGGTGCGGCTTAGTCAGTCGCAGTTCGAACCGGTCCGCATCTCGGATAAACTCTGGATTGTGCCGTCTTGGGCGGTGGCGCCCGAACCCGAAGCGGTCAACCTCGTGCTCGATCCCGGTCTGGCCTTCGGCACAGGCACGCATCCAACTACGCGATTGTGTCTTGAGTGGCTCGAGCGAATGATCCGCGGCGGCGAGCGCGTTCTGGACTACGGCTGCGGATCGGGTATATTAGCCATAGCCGCGTTGCGCCTGGGCGCGCATGAAGCTCTGGGCGTGGACGTCGATCCGTTGGCGTTGGTGGCGGCGCGCGCGAATGCCGCGCGCAATCGCGTCGACGCCCGTTTTGTCAGTACCGAAACCACTGCCGATTTTCAGGCCGATCTCGTGCTCGCCAATATCCTCGCCAATCCGCTGAAGTTGCTCGCGCCTTTGCTTGCGGCGCACACGATTGCGGGGGGGCGCATCGCCCTCTCGGGCATACTCGAGGAGCAGGCGCAGGAAGTGATGCTCGCCTACGCGCCTTGGTTTGCGATGCATATCTGTGCGCGCGACGAAGGCTGGGCGCTGCTCGAGGGCGAGCGATCGCTTGAAAACGCGCAGGTGCATCAGGGCCGGCAACATTGATCACCCATTGCCCGACCTGCAATACCCATTTCCGCGTGCATGTGGGGCAGTTGAAGGCGCGCGCGGGGGAGGTACGCTGTGGCAAATGCGGTCGCGTATTCAACGCGATAGACCATCTGGCCGACGAGATGGCTCTGGCGCCCGCACCTCGCCCAGCTGACGCGCCTGCGGTCGTTTCCGCCGATGCTGGCGCCATGCAATCGGCCGAGCGTTCTGCTCACGCTGAAGACTTAGCTGTCGAGGCGGGCGCGCATATGTTGACGGAGTTGGCCGAGGCCGAACCAGGAACGCGGGCGTTCGCGCCGCACGCAGACGCCGAAGCGTCCCGTCCGACGGCGCGGCCAAGCGTGCCAGGCGCGGCACCGCCCCACGCAGGCACTTTCGATTTCGGACCGGTCGCGGCCGCCCGCCCGGGCAGGCGCGCCCGACGCTGGCCGTGGCTGGTGGGCATGTTCCTGATGCTGGTACTGCTGCTAGTGCAGTCGGCCTATTTCTATCGCAGCGCGGTCAGCCTGCTATTTCCCGCAACCAAGCCCTATATCGTGGCGCTGTGCGCTAAACTGGGGTGCGAGGTGCCGCTGCCGCGGCGCGTCAACCTTATGAGCATTGAAGCGTCGGATCTTCAAGCCGACACAAGCAACAGCAATGTAATGGTGTTGACGGCAACCATCAAGAATCGCGCAATCTTCAATCAGCAGTATCCGTTCCTCGAGCTGACGCTCACCGACAGCCAGGACCAGCCGTTGGTGCGGCGCGTGCTCGCGCCGCAGGATTACGCCGGCAAAGGCCTTGACGCTCAAGCCGGGGTTGCGGCCGGCGGCGAAATTGCGCTCAAGGTGACTATCGAAGGCTCGCAGGTCAAGGCCACCGGTTACAGATTGTACTTGTTCTATCCGTGAAACCGACTTCGCCTGGCGTCAGATAGCGTTTCAATACGAGGCAGAAAAATGCGCATACTTCTTCTTGGCTCAATCGCCTACGACAATATCATGGTGTTCGAGGGACGCTTTCGCGAGCACATACTCCCCGAGCAGATCCACATGTTGAATGTCGCTTTCCTGGTTCCGGCATTGCGGCGCGAATTCGGCGGCTGCGCGGCGAATATCGCCTACAATCTGCGCCTGTTGGGAGGCGAGCCGCTGATCATGGCCACCGTGGGTGAGGACGCCGAGTCCTATTACCGACGCCTGGACGCGCTCGGCATCGCACGCACCCACGTGCGCGAAGTCGCCGGCACCTACACGGCGCAGGCATTTATCACTACCGATCTGGACGACAACCAGATTACCGCGTTCCACCCCGGTGCAATGGGGCACTCGCATCTCAATAGCGTTGCCTCCGCCGGCGATGTGGGGCTCGCCATCGTTTCGCCCGATGGGCGCGAAGGCATGTTGCAGCACGCGCGCGAACTCAAGGACGGGAACATACCTTTCGTGTTCGATCCGGGGCAAGGTCTGCCCATGTTCTCCGGTGCCGAGCTGCTCGAATTCGTGAAACTTGCAAGCTACGTCGCGGTCAACTCGTACGAGGGCAAGATGCTCGAAGAGCGCACCGGGCTATCGATCAGGAAACTGGCCGAAAGGGTGAAGGCGTTCATCGTTACCCATGGGGGCGCGGGTTCGGAAATTTACGCAGACGGTCAACATTTGCAGATTCCTTGCGTTAAAGTCGAGAACATCGTCGATCCGACCGGTTGTGGCGACGCGTATCGCGCCGGCCTCCTTTACGGCATTGCCGAAGGTATGGATTGGCGTTCGACCGGGCAGCTTGCCGCGCTCATGGGCGCGCTCAAGATCGGCGCGCGTGGCGGACAAAATCATCGCGCCACGCGCGCCGAAATCGAAGAGCTCTATCGCCAGCATTTTCACGCACAATTGGGATAAAGGGGGTCAGACATGAAGATTTCAGCCAACCTGATGATTGCAGGTGCGCTCGCTGCAGCCGCCGTCATGAGCGGCTGCGCCAGTACCAGCTCGGGCAGCGTCTATTCGGGCGCCCAGGCGCGCCAGGAACAGACCGTGCGCATGGGCGTAGTCGAGAGCGTGCGCCAAGTCAGCCTAGAAGGCTCCAAGAGCGGCATCGGCGCGGTCGCCGGTGGCATAGTGGGCGGCGTTGCCGGCAGCAATGTCGGCCGTGGCAAGGGCAGCACCATTGGTTCCGTACTCGGCGCGGTCGCGGGTGGCGTTGCCGGCAATATCATCGAAGAGGGCACGACCCGGAAACAGGGCCTGGAGATCACGGTCAAGCTCGATAACGGCGAGTTGCGTGCCATCACGCAGGAAGCCGACGAGGCCTTCCGTCCGGGCGAACGCGTACGCTTGATCTCTGGCGGCGGCGTTACGCGCGTGTCGCACTGAAATCTTTCGCAGTTGCGCGAGTCGCGTGCACGCGCTACGCGCCGGGCACCCGGCATTGTTCGCACGGCACCTGGAACAATTTGCGGTCCTCGAGGCGCACCGCGCTCAGGTTTCCGCCCCAGACGCAGCCGCTGTCCAAAGCCAGCAGATCGGGTCGAAGCAACAGGCCGAGCGTAGACCAGTGACCGCAGATAACCGTGTGGTCGCGGCTCGCGCGCCCTGGCGCGTCGAACCAGGGGAACAAACCCGGCGGCGCAATAGCCGTCTCGCCCTTGGTGCGAAAATCGATCACGCCGTCGGCAGTACAAAAGCGCATGCGCGCCATGGCGTTGACAATCGCGCGCAAACGGTCCGCGCCGCGCAGTTCCTCTCTCCAGGAATTCGGACTATTGCCATAAAGCTGCGCGAGGAAATTCCGCCAATTGGACCCGCGCAGTGCGGCTTCGACCTCGCGCGCCAGGGCCTGCGCTTTCGCGATGCTCCATTGCGGCAGCAGGCCCGCATGCACCATCGCCAGTCGGCCTTCCACGTGCAGCATGGGTTGCTGGCGCAGCCACGCGAGCAGTTCTTCCCTGTCGGGCGCCGCGAGTACCGCGTCGAGCGTATCGCTGGCGTGCTTTTTCGCGTAACCGACGGCTAGCGCGAGCAAATGAAAATCGTGATTGCCCAGCACCGTGACCGCGCATTCCCCCAGATTCCTTACGTAACGCAGCGTCGCGAGCGAGTCCGGCCCGCGGTTGACCAGGTCGCCGACGAACCAGAGCCGGTCGCGCGCGCGGTCGAATCCGAAAGTATCGATCAAGCGCTCCAGCGCGCTGAAACATCCCTGAATATCGCCAATTGCATAGGTGGCCATGGCCAAGAATCCTAACGTCGGTAGACAGCCGTTGCTCTGCGCCAAATCGGGGCTTTTACCATACCTCTGGTACCGGCCCCAAGCCATCCGGTCGAACTTGCGATATTGAAGTGCTTCGGCTACAGCTGCAACTGCAATCGTTTCTTTCGGGCAAGGGCGGCGCTCGTGCGCGCAAGTTTGCGCACGCGATGACAGGTACACGCCGACAGGCCTATCCCCGCGCCATCCAGTGACCAAGGCTTGGGCGCCCCGGTGACCGGGATCGCGGTGTGACGCCGGCCGGGAACTGACCATGCGCGCGAAAAATATTTCGCGCTATCGGTTACCATAGGCCTCCCGATTTTTGTCCTGGCAGCGCGCGAGAAACGAAATCGGGAGGCTGCAATAATGGAGCAAGATTGCCTGATTCGGGCGGGTCCGGGTCAGGAAAGCATAGGGAGAACTGATGGAAGCTTACAAGGAACTGCGCGTACGCATCGAGGGCCATGTGGCCGTTTTGAGCATGAACAGCCCGCCCGTGAACGCCCTTACCAAGACATTGTCGGAGGAACTGACGCTGGCGCTCGACCGGATATCGGAGACGCCGGAGATACGTGCCGTCGTGCTCACCGGCGAGGGCAAGGTATTCTGCGCAGGTGCCGACCTCAAAGGGCGCTTTGCCGTGATCAAGGGCCCGGGCGACCTGCCGCAGCATTCGCGTCGAACGCGCGAATGCTTTCATGCGATACGCGAATGCGCGAAGCCCGTGATAGCGGCCATCAACGGCGCTGCGCTCGGATCGGGGCTCGCGATCGTCGCTTCCTGCGACATCCTGTTCGCCTCGGAAAAAGCGACCCTGGGCCTGCCGGAGATCGACGTTGGCTTGCTCGGTGGTGGCAGCCACGCGATGCGCTTGTTCGGCCACTCCCGGCTGCGCCGCATGGCGCTTACCGGCTACCGTGTCTCGGCGGCGGAACTCTACCGATTGGGCGTCATCGAGGCGGTGCTGCCAGCCGAAGAATTACTGCCGGCCGCTCTCGAAGTGGCACAGACGATCGCAGCCAAGAGTCCACTCTCTTCCCAACTTGCGAAGCAGACGCTGAACGTGATCGAAGAACTCAGTCTGCGCGACGGCTATCGCCATGAACAGGATATGACGGCGGCAATTGCCAATACCGAGGACGCGAAAGAAGCGCAGCGCGCGTTTGCCGAGAAGCGTGCGCCCGTGTTCAGGGGACGCTGAGGTCGGGGACCCGCAGAACGCGGATCGGGCAGGCGCTATGCGCCTGCGGGCTCCGCCTACCCGTTCGAGGTAACTGCGGGGCTGCCGCAGTGCGACTGGGCCTTGGCGCTAAGGAAACTCTGGAAAAGGGGCCAATGGCCCCCTTTTCCAATCCCCCCATCTCAGTGAAAAATCTCGGCCGAGAAACCATCGGCCGAGATTTTTCAGAGGTTACCTAATTGCAACGTGCGACGTCGGCGGCACGCTCACGCGCCGCATTCGCGGCAGCTCGCGGCGCCATCTGCGCCTCGGGGCCGCAGCCCGAGTTTTGCGAGCAAAGCGCGGTCGGCTTGCGCCTCCGGGTTGCACGTCGTGAGCAGTTTGTCCCCGTAGAAAATGGAATTCGCCCCGGCGAGAAAACACAGCGCCTGCACGGCTTCACCGAGTTCGCGCCGGCCTGCCGACAGCCGTACTCGCGCACGCGGCATGGTGATGCGCGCGGCCGCGATGGTGCGAACGAATTCAATCGGATCGAGCGGCTGCGTACCGCAAAGCGGCGTACCGGGAACCTGCACCAGGTGATTGATGGGGACGGATTCCGGATACGGCTCGAGGTTGGCGAGTTGCGCGATCAGGCCGGCGCGTTGGACCCGCGATTCGCCCATGCCTACTATGCCGCCGCAGCAGACCTTGAGTCCGGCGCGGCGCACCTCGCCCAGGGTATCGAGGCGATCCTGGTACACGCGGGTCGTGATGATCTGCCCATAGTAATCCGGCGCTGTGTCCAGATTATGGTTGTAGTAGTCAAGGCCGGCGTCCTTGAGCTGCTGCGCCTGTCCCTCGCGCAACATGCCCAGCGTCGCGCAGGTTTCGAGCCCAAGCGATTTGACCGCGCTTACCATCGCCTGAACCGTGGCGATGTCGCGCGCCTTCGGTTCGCGCCACGCGGCCCCCATGCAAAAACGCGTCGCGCCGTTTTCCTTTGCTGCCTTGGCTGCTGCGATCACATCCGCGAGAGGCAGGAGCTTCTCCGCCTTGATGCCAGTGTGGTAGCGCGCCGCTTGCGGACAATACGCGCAATCTTCCGGACAACCGCCGCTCTTGATCGACAGCAATGCCGCGAGTTCGACTTCGCCAGCGGGAAAATGCGCACGATGCACTTGTTGTGCGCGATAGAGAAGGTCGCTGAAGGGCAATTCGAATAATTGCACCACCGTGCCGACGGACCATGCCTGTGGCCCTGTTCCAATCGGCTGTAGTGCAGCCGGCGATTGCGCTGAGACAGTCAAAGTCTTCCTCCTCGAGTTCTATACTGCGTGCATGTGCTGCAGCAACTGATCGACGGCAAATCGATGGGCACCGCATTGTGCGGAAACGAGCTGCGGCAAGGCGCCGAAACACGGCGCATTGATTCTACGGCTGATGGTATCGATGGTTTCGGCCACACGCGCATAGTTCGGATCGATCCCTGCGTTCGCGAGCCAGCCGACGAGGGTCAATCCGCGACTTGCGATGGCTTCCGCCGTGAGCAGGGCGTGATTGATGCAGCCTAAGCGCATCGGCACGACAAGCAGAATCGGGGCGCCGATCGCCTGGGCCAGCTCGGCGCTGTCAAGGCGATCAGAGAGGGGGACCCTAAATCCCCCTACGCCTTCGATCACCACCACGTCCGCAAGCCGCTCGAGTCGATCGAGCGATGCAAGTATGTGCGCACGCTCGATCGTCGTACCATCCTCGGCCGCGGCAAAGTGCGGCGACGCGGCGGCCCGCAGGCGGTATGGCGCCATGTCCTCCGGCGTTGCCGTAATCGAGCTTGCCGCGCGTATTCTTTCCACGTCGTCCCACAAGCCGTCGCTGTTGATGCCCGCGGCAACCGGCTTCATGCCCACCGCCGATCTGCCGCACGACTGCAGTGCGCGCAGCAGCAGACAGGTAACGACGGTCTTGCCGACACCGGTATCCGTGCCGCTGATGAACAGTCTCATGCCCGATTTGCAGCGCTCGTTGCGATGACCTGCGACAACGCCTTGCACAGGCAATCGATATCCGCCGCGGAATGTGCAGCCGAGAGCGTGATACGCAGGCGTGCGCTGCCTTGCGGCACGGTGGGCGGACGAATTGCGGGTACCCACAGACCTTCGCGCAGCAGCGCATCAGCGATCTCCACCGTAGCGACATTGTCGCCGATGATCAACGGTTGAATCGCCGTGGCCGAGCAAAGCAGTCGATACGGCTTCCATGCCGATGAGGCCCGCTGCAGGCGATCGCGGTAAGTGGCCAGCCGCGCGCGCTGGATCGGCCGATCGATGATCAGCCGGTCGGCGGCGATAAAGGCGCCCGACAGTCCGGCCGATTTGCCGAGCGTGCCCATATAGACGATTGCGCTCGATTGCAGGCCAAGCGCCTGCACGCTGCCGCGACCTTCGGCGCCGACGCCGTAAAGGCGCGCGCCTGCGGCAACGGCTTCGATGAGGCGCGGATCGCGCGACAAGCCCAGGTAGTCGTTGCTGGCGTAGGCGGTGACCATTTTTCCGTCGACCTCGGCGGTGGTGGCCGATAGCGGTCTGACTACGCGGCGTCTGCGCTCCAGTCCGGCCGATCGCCATTCGGCGGCGTCGGTCACGAAGCGATGGCGCCAGGTGCTCATGCAAGCACCTCGCGCATCACCGCAATCACGCTGTCGCCCAAGGCGTCGATGTCGTTGTCGCTGAGACAATACGGCGGCATCAAATAAACGGTGTTGCCGATCGGTCGCAGGAGCAGTCGATTGCGCAGGCCGACGCGATACACGCGGCGCGAAAAATCGGCGGCAGCGTCGGCGACATCCCAGGCCCAGATCATGCCTAACTGGCGAAAATGCTGTACGCGCGCATGTTGGACTATCGGCTGCAGCCGTGCACTGAGGCGAACTGAACGCAGCCGGTTGGTCGCGAGCACATGGTCGTTTTCGAGGACGTCGAGCACGGCGAGCGCGGCGCGACAAGCAAGCGCGTTACCGCAAAAGCTATGCGAGTGCAAAAACGCCCTGGAGACGCTTTCGTCCAGGAACAAACGGTAGAGCTCGTTTCGCGAAAGCACGATCGAGAGCGGAAGCACCCCGCCGGAAATACCTTTCGAGAGACACAGCAAATCGGGCCAGACGCCGGCCTGTTCGCACGCAAAGAAGCTGCCCGTGCGGCCGCAGGCAACGGCGATTTCATCCGCGATCCAGTGCACCGAATAGCGATCGCACAGCGCACGCACCTGCCGCAGGTATTCGGGATCATAAAAGATCATGCCGCCCGCGCACTGCACCAGAGGCTCGGTCACTATCGCGGCGATCTCGTCCGCGTGTTCGGCAAAGAGCGTTTCCAAATGCCGGGCCTGACGCAACGCGACCGCGCGCGCATCTTCGCCGGGCCGCGCCTCGCGCGCATCGGCATTGGGAACCACGTAGGCGGAGTGCAGCAATCCCTCGTACGGTTGCCGGAATCCCGCCAGGTCCGTCACGCCGAGCGCTCCCAGGGTCTCGCCATGGTAGCCGCCGGCTAGACAGGCAAAGGACCGTTTCCCCGAGTGCCCCCTATGCTGCCAGGCGTGCGCGCTCATCTTGATCGCGATTTCAACCGCGGACGCGCCGTCCGAGCCGTAAAAAGCATGCCCCAACACGTTGCCGGTCAGATTGGACAGTCGCTCCGACAACTCGATCACGGGCTCGTGCGTCAGTCCGGCCAGCATGACATGATCGAGTTCGCCCAGCTGATCGCGCAGGGCCTGCACCACCGCCGGATGTCGGTGTCCGAGCAAGCATACCCACCAGGAGCCGATCGCGTCGAAGTAGCGCGCGCCATCGTGGCCGATGAGCCACGGCCCCTCGGCCCGCTTAATTGATACCAACGGCAAATCCGGATGCCATTGCATCTGGCTACAGGGATGCCATACGGCAGCCAGACTGCGCTCGCTCCAAGAGCGCAATGGTTGCGCGGCGAGAATCGGTGCGGGAGATGTCATAGTGCGTCAACGCGCGTAATTGTCTGCAGTTGCCTGTGGCATCGCAATGTCGTGAAAGCCCGAGTGCATCGCACCTAGGCAGGCGGGCCGCACCTAGGCAGGCGGGCGGGAAAACGCGCGATGATACGCCGGAAAATCATCTGCCGCTCACGCGCACCGCTATCGAACTGGGGAGCGTGTGGCGATCATCGTGGCATTGGGCGCTTGGGCGCAGTTAGGGCCTCATTACTGCGCGGGAATTCCCGCTTCCTTGATCATCATTGCCCAGTTGGCGATCTCGCTCTTCAGGAAAGCGCCGAACTCCGACGGCATGGAGATCTTGACGGCAAGGCCCTTGGTCTCGAATTTCTTGATCAGCACCGGGCTTCTCAGCGCGTTGTTGAGCGCCGTCGACACGCGCGCGGTGACCTCCGCGCTCATACCGGCGGGCCCGGCCATCGCGAACCAGACGCTGAGGTCGAATCCGGGGAGGCCCGCCTCGTGGATGGAAGGTATGTTCGGCGCCTGCGGGAACCGGCTCTTGGTGGAGACGCCGAAGGCCTTGACCTTTCCGGCGGCCAGTTGGCTCGTCGCCACAGATAGATCCACGAACATGAAGTCCACCTGCCCCGACATCAGGTCGACCAACGCCTGCGGGGAACCCTTGTAGCCGACGGGAACCGCCTCGAACTTGCCCATGGACACGACCCGCGCCGCGGCCACCTGCGCACTGCCGGAGCCGTAGCCGTAGCTGAGCTTGCCGGGATTCTGCCGCCCGTAGCGCAAGAGCTCTTCGAGGTTCTTGGCCACCACCTTGGGCGAACCCACGAGGACGATCGGAGAATCCGCGATCATTCCGATGGGCGTGAGATCGCGCAAGGGGTCGTAAGGAAGTTTCTTGAAGAGGCTCACGTTGCTCGCGCCAGTCGTCACGCCCAGGATCACCAGCGTGTAGCCGTCCGCCGGTGAGGCGACGGCCGACTGCACGCCGATGATCCCTTGCGCGCCGCCCTTGTTGTCGACGATGATAGGCTGCTTGAGGTCTTTCGACATTTCCTCGCCAAGCTCGCGCGCCACGATGTCCGTGCCGCTGCCCGCCGGGAAGGGCACGACGAGCCGGATGGGTTTCTCCGGATAGGCCGCGTTGGCGACGAAAGTGGCTAGGGCAATTCCCAGTCCCGCGATGATTCTCTTCATGAAGCGTCCTTGTAGTGGTGGTGGCATGCGCGCGCGGCAGCCGGGCGAAGCGATCGGAGAGTCAGTCTCCCTCGAGGGGATCGGCGCAGCTATCGAGCGCGACGCCCGAAGCAGGCCCTGTGACGAAGTGTTTCATTTCCCCTTTTCCTGTTCCGACCGCGACTTCTGCGCCCACGCTTGGTACATCGCGAGCGTGGCCACGGCGTCGCGCCCGCGATGGCCTTCGATGAGCGCAAGGCCAAACATTTGATGCACCAGCGTGGCTGCGGGCATGGGCAGACGCAGTGAGCGGCCTAGCGCGACACCCAGCCCGATATCCTTCTCGGCGAGCTCGATCTTGAACCCCGGCGAGAAATCCCCGTTGAGCGCTTTCGGGAAGCGCTTGGTGAGGGTGCGCGACGTGCCCCCGCTCGCGGAGAGCACCTCGAAAAGGCGTGCCGGCTCGACGCCTGCGGCCACGCCCACCGTGAAGCATTCCGATGCCAGCAGCAGGTTGCCCATAGCCATCGTGTTGTTTATGATCTTCACGACCTTCGCTGTCCCGACTGCGCCAGTGTGGCGCGGCTGCTCGCCGAGGTCGAGAAGGAACGGCGTCGCTTGTGTCACCACTGCCTCATCGCCGCCGGCGATGAGGATGAGCGTACCCTTGCGCGCCTCCACCGGTCCGCCGCTCACCGGGCAATCCACCACCGCCATTCCGCGCTGCGCCGCGCTACGGCCAACCTCGACCATGGTATCGGGGTCGATGGTGCTCAGTTCGATGCACAGGCTTCCCGCCTGGGCGAGCGCTACGATCCCGCGCTCGCCGAGCCATGCAGCGCGCACCGCCGGCGAATCCGGCAGGCTGGAGAGGATGACATCGCGGCCGCGCAGCGCTTCGCCGAGATCGGCGCTGACTGGCAAACCCGCGCCGGCGACGCGCTGGCGCGTAGGTTCGTGGATATCGTAGCCCATCACGTCATGGCCGCACTCGACCAGGCGGGCTGCCATGGCCTCGCCCATCTGACCGACGCCCACAACCGCGACCTTGCGTTTCACGCCTGCGCTCATGCTGCGATCCTCACCAGGTCGTTCGCAGACGCAACGGGCCGCAGCACTGCGACGGGTGCCTCGAGCCAACCGAACTTCTCAGGGAAAGCCGTGCTGGCGGTCATGTCGATACCGAGCCCTGCTTTGAGAGATTTCATGGATCTCCTCCAATAAGGACGTGAATCTGATTTGTTTGCGACGAACTGCGGCATTCTAGTCCAACGGCCTCTGCCCTGCAGTTCTACGCGAGATCGACCGCTCTGTTGGCCCGATGCTCGCAGTGGTGTAGCATGCAGGCGCTCGCACCAACAGAAGCTCGCACCAACAGAGCTTCGCGGACGAAGGAGTGAAGTGATGTCATGTTTGGAAGTGCGTAACCCTGGATTACACGATCTCATTGCGCCCGACAGCAATATCGAGCGCGTCGCCAGCGGCCTGGGGTTCACCGAAGGGCCGGTGTGGTGCCGCAATCACCTGCTCTTCAGCGACATTCCAAACGAACGCATAGCGCGCTGGCGCAGTTTACCGGAGGGCCCGGAACTCACCACCTATGCCACGGGGATGTCGAATGGTCTGACCTTGGACCGTCAGGGACGGGTACTGGCGGCGGAGCACTACGGCCGTCGCGTGACGCGCGTTGCGGCTGATGGCACGCGTACCATTCTGGCGGAGCGCTTCGATGGCAAGAGACTCAACAGCCCGAACGACATCGTGGTCAAGTCCGACGGCTCGATCTACTTTACCGACCCGCCCTATGGCGTGCAACCGGGCACACCCGGCGTGCCCAGACCCGCCGAATGGTGGCGGTTGCCCATACCTGGAAAAGAATTATCCTGTAATGGCGTCTACCGCATTGCGCCGGGCGGAAATCTTCAGCTACTGGTGGACGACTTTACGTTGCCAAATGGCCTGGCCTTCTCGCCCGACGAGTCGGTCCTGTATGTCGACGATTCAGCCCGCACGCATATCCGCGCCTTTGATGTGCGACAGGATGGCGCGTTGAGCAACAGCCGGATCGTTCTCGAATTCGCCTCGGAGGATCCCGGCGTGCCCGACGGCCTCAAAGTTGATTTGCTAGGCAACATATTCAGCACCGGACCGGGCGGCGTCTGGGTATGCCGGCCGAATGGTGAACTCTTGGGGCGCATTATCTTGCCCGAGTTGCCTGCCAATCTTGCTTGGGGCGAGGATGGCAGCGTCCTCTATCTCACGGCGCGCACCGGCATCTATCGACTGCGTACCAGGACGCGGGGTCAGTTGCTCGCGTAACGAGGGGGCGACACTGCATCACTCGGTAGGCTCGCGCCATGTTGCACAAAAAGAATTTGCAGTGAACAGCGGTGCAATCGCGCGGTTACGGGCGCAGCATGCCTCGCCGCGCGATGTTCGCGGGCGCCGAATCGGCGCGAAACCGCCGCCATCGGCTCGGAGCGCAATTCGAGCGCAGTCGTCTTTGCGAACGCCCCAAACTGAGGAGGAAATATGATCGGATTCTCCAGCGCCATGGTAAGGACAGTGGCTGCAGTCATGCTGATGGCTATTGCGGGTTCGGCCGCGGCGCAAAAGGCGTATCCCAACAAGCCGATACAACTGGTGGTGCCGTACCCGCCCGGCGGATCCGGCGACGCGATCGTGCGCCCGATCGCCGACAAAATCTCCGCTGCGATGGGCGTGCCCATCCTGGTCGTCAACCGTGGTGGCGCGAACGGTATCATCGCAAGCCAGCAGGTCGCGGCGTCGCCCCCTGACGGCTACACACTCGAACTCAGCTACAACGCGGGCCCGCATGCTTCCGTGCTGTTCTTCTTCAAGGACGTTCCATACCATCCGGTCAAGGATTTCACAGCGATCATCGCGGCGGTCGAGGTGCCGATCGGCGTGGTCGTCCATCCTTCGCTCCCGGTACATACGATGGCCGAACTGATCGATTACGCGAGAAAGAATCCGGGCAAGCTGTCGTACGGCAGCCCGGGTATCGGTTCGGCGCACCAGATGGCGATTGAAATGTTGATGCAGGCCACCGGCATCAAACTCGTGCACGTACCCTATCGCGGTGGCGGCCCCGTGATCACCGATCTGCTGGGAGGTCAGATCCCGATGGCTCTGATGACGATGCCGGGATTGATCCCCAATGTCAAAGCGGGTAAATTTCGCGCGCTTGCCGTGATCGAGCCGCAGCGCTACCCGGGTCTCCCCGATGTTCCAACCGTCGCGGAAACGGTGCCGGGTTTCGTCATGCCTGCGACCTGGGCCGGTTTCTTCGGACCGGCTGGCTTACCCAAGCCCATTGTTGATCGTCTGAACAGTGAAATCCGCAAGGCGCTTGCCTCCCCGGACGTCAAGGCGAGGCTCGAGGCAATGGGACTCGTAGTCACCGGCAACACGCCGGAGGAGTTCGCGGACATGGTCAAGCGCGACATCGAGGTTTATCGCAAGATTACTGCGGCCGCGCGCATCCAGCCGGAATGAGCGCGCTGGTCGACTGCGGCTAGCGGAAGCTGCATTCAATGGCAACGCGCAGATCCTTCCGGTCAAAGAAAAGGTAATCGTAGACTGAACCGCGTTCAAGACAGAGACTTGAGAGGGAGAGGGAATTCCCCATGCGCTTGTTGCTTGTTTATGGTTTGCTTAACGTTTAACATCCGATTTTCAGTTGGGGGAGGCCTGCGATGGATCAACGAACAGATAATAAGTATATTTCTCCCGAGGCCGTCGTCGCGGAGATGAAAAAGAATAATGTCACGCACGTCGTCTGCCTGCCCGACAGTGAGACCAATTGGCTGTACGTGCTGTTGCAGGCCGAACCGTCGCTCACGCTGGTGCCGGTCAGCCGGGAGGGGCTCGCGTTTTCGACGGCTGCCGGCCTGTGGACCGGCGGGGCGACGCCCATCATAATGATCCAGAATACCGGCATGATGGAAGCCGGCGACTCGATGCGCGGCTGGGGGGTGGGTTTCAATATCCCGGTCGTAGTGATCGTCGGGTACCGAGGATGGACCCGCCACGGCGTGACCGCGGACACGGCCGCCGTTTATATTGAGCGACACCTCAACGCTTTCAATATCAATTACTATTTCGTCGAATCCGACGCGGATTGCGCGCGCATCTCCATTGCGTTCGAGGATGCAAATAGGACCAAGCGGCCAGTGGCCGTGCTCGTCTGCGATGAATACCACGGCTCCAATCGGTAGCCGACGGAACACCTGCATCGGCACCCAACAGAAGGATAAGCAATGATCAATACAGCAGATATGCTGAAGATTTTTCAGCGCTATCGTGGAGATGCGATCGTCGTGCCGGGCCACGGCGGCCGTCACTGGATCAACATCAGCACCAAGCCGAACCTGGACGCGATAATCGGCGGCGGGCACCCCGGCATGGGAGGCCAAGCCTCGTTTGCACTGGGCCTCGCCCTGGCCCAGCCCAACCGCAAAGTGGTGCTATTCGACTCGGAAGGTGACCTGCTCATGGGGTTCGGCGTACTGGCAACCATCGCTGACCGGCAGCCGAAGAACTTCTATCACTTCCTGCTCGATAACGAATGCTATGGACTGACCGGGGGGCAGCCAGTGCCCAATGGCAAGAACATGCGCTACGATGTGATCGCTCGCGGCACCGGCTACCCTAGCACGTATAATTTCGTAGACATCGAAGACTTTTCCAGCAATATCGAGCGCATCATGGCGCAGCCGGGCCCGGTGTTTGTCGCCATGAAAGTCATACCCGAAATCAACAACCTGCCTATAGACAAGCGCATACCTTGGCAGACCCGTCGTCCGATCGACGTACTGAAAGATTTGCGCAAAGAACTCGGGGTCGCGCGTTAAGCGGAATGCCGCGGTGCGCTGCATTCGCTTGTAGCGTGTGCGCCGCGCGGCAACGATCGCTTAGTTGGCCGGCGTAAAGTGGGGCCGTTGTTGCGTAGGGCAGACAAGCAGCAGCGAACCCTGAGAGCGAAGCGATAGAACGATCCGGCTGTCGGCGATTTTCCGCGCCGCAGTTCGACGCAGTTGGTGTCTATGGCGTCGGTCCAGGTCGTTCTGTTTCGAGTGCGGTCGGCATCTTGCATATCCAACGCCTGATCGATCCTCTGTTCGCGCGTTGTCTTCGGGATCGGCAGCATCGCTGGATCTGTTAGATACCGGGCGCCGGCTACGCTACGCGCCGAGCGCAGTCGTCCGCGCAGTAAACTCCCGGCTGGCCGCGGAATGCGGTTCGCCCTTTCGCCCTAGGCAATGACCTCGCCCTTCCCGGGATTCGCATCAATTTGACTCAATCGGCATTGCAATCGGCAGGGCGCCGGTGCAACATGCTTGCCAGCGCAATGTCCGCAGGTACCGACACTGAGTCAGCGCGAAACCACCGCCATCGGCCAGACGCGCGATAAGAGCGGGATTGAATTGCCTACCGATAATCATTTCTTGGAGGGGGAATTATGAAATATTTCGCACAGCGAGCTACACGAAGCTTGATGGCAGCAGCCTTCTTGCTGGTTGCAGTCACCCTGGCTGGAACCGTGTGTGCGCAGAATTATCCGAATCGGGATATCACGCTCATCGTGCCTTATAACCCCGGCGGTTCGACCAATGCTCTTGCTCGGCAGTATGCTACGCAGTTAGAGAAGACGCTGCGTGCCAACGTCAACACCGAAAACAAGCCGGGAGGATCGGGGACGATCGGTATGGGCGTGGTGGTGCGGGCCAAGCCTGACGGTTATACGCTCGGATTGGCGACGAACTCCATTCTGGCCTACCAACCCCTGGTCAACAGTGGTTTGGCCTTCAATACAACGAGCGACTATCAGCCGATTGTCAAACTGATCGACCTGCCCAACGTCCTGTTTGTGCGCGGGGATGCCCCATGGAAAAACTTCAAAGATCTTATGGCCGACGCGAAGAAGAATCCAGGAAGAATCCGCGTCTCGGTCGCCGCATTGCGCGGGACCAACGACCTGGTCATGCAGCAGTTCAATATGCTCGCCGGCGTGAAACTCTTGATGGTTCCATTCACCGGCGGCGCAGGCGAGGCGACAGTCGCGTTACTGGGCGGCCGGGTCGAAGCCATGGGCGGTTCCGGCGCGACCAACCTCGGTCATGTCCAGGCAGGCACACTCAGGGCGCTGGCAGTATTCAAGAAGGGCAAATATGAACCATTTCCAGAGGCAATTCCAATCACCGATGCGGGCTACGACGCGACGCTGCAGGCCATGTACTGTGTGATTGCGCCGAAGGGCATGCCGAAGGATGTGCTGGATAAGATCGTTGCGGCCTCGCTGCAAATCGTACGCAGCGAAGAATGGATCAAATTTGCCCGCACTCAAGGTTCTTCGGGGGTCGACGTCAATGGGCCCGAGGCAGTGAAAGCGGAGCTTGATCAATACAGCAAGCGTTATTCCGAAATCAACAAATTCATCGGCAGCAGCAAGGCGACGGCGTCAAAGTGAGCATGACCTCTGTGCAGATGCGCAAGGCGTATCTCCTGATCGGCGGCGCGGGGCTACTTCTGGCGATCGTCTATATAGGCTTGTCGTTCAAGCTGCCTTTCGGGGAGCTGGATCAGCCCGGTGCAGCGGTATTTCCGATCATAGTCGGGGTACTGCTGATTTTTGCCAGTCTAGCCACATTGTGGGAGGGGTGGCGATTCGACAAGAGCGTTCTGGTCCAGTTGCCTGCCGGCGAGGACCGCAAGCGCGTCCTGAGCCTGATCGGTTTGCTGGTGGGCTATTTCATCGCATTGCCCTGGCTCGGCCAAATCATCAGCAGCACGCTGTTCTTAATCCTCCTGATGCGTGTGCTCTCGGGGCTCAGTTGGCCGCGCATCGTCTGTTACTCGCTGGCGATATCGCTCATGCTCTATGCTGTGTTCGTTCTTCTGCTCAAAGTGCCTATGCCGCGCGGCATGTTGCTCACGCCGTAAGGAGCCATCGCGATGGGACCTATCGATGGCTTGTTCTACGGGCTGAAGCTCATCATGGTGTGGCAGAATTTGTTGGCTGCGTTTGCGGGCGCGCTCGTAGGCACGGCGATCGGCGTCTTGCCGGGGCTCGGGCCAATTGCAGGCATTGCAATTCTCATGCCGATCACCTATTCGCTCAGCCCAACCGCCGGCTTGATCATGATGGCCGGTATATTCTATGGGGCGATGTATGGGGGTTCGACCACGGCGATCCTGGTCAATATGCCTGGGGAAACGGCATCGGTGGTGACCTGCCTCGACGGTTATCAGCTGACCAAGAAAGGGCGCGCCGGCGCCGTCTTGTGCCTTGTCGCCGTAGGTTCGTTCGTCGGCGGTACGATCGCGGTGCTTGGCGTCATGCTGTTCGCGCCGCAGCTGGCGAAATTCGGCATATTGTTCGGGCCAGCTGACTTTTTCGCGATGACGGCGGGCGGCCTGCTGCTGCTCACCAGGATATCGGGCGGGTCGCTCGCCTCCGGCCTCTTTCCGATGACCATCGGCCTACTGTTGAGCACTATCGGTCAGGAGCCGGTCACCGCCCAGAATCGCTTCACATTTGGTTACAACGACCTCTCGGCTGGGGTCGAGCTGGTGGCGCTGGTGGTCGGCTTATACGGAATCGCGGAAATCATGTCCGTGGTCGATTCCATGCGCAGTCAGGTGAAGCCCATCGGGGTCAGAGCGCGTGACATGCTGCCGACGCGCACCGAGTGGCGGCGTTCCCTGGCGCCCTATGGTCGCGGCACGGCACTGGGATTCTTCTTTGGCCTCATTCCTGGGCCTTGTGCGGTCCTTGCGAGCTTTGCTTCTTACCGTTTGGAAAAGGCGGTGTCAAAGTATCGCGCCGAAATCGGCGAAGGAGCGGTCGAAGGCGTGGCTGGTCCCGAGACGGCGAACAACGCGGCGGCAACAGCCGCCATGGTGCCGCTGCTTGCGCTCGGCATCCCGTTCGCACCGATAACTGCCCTGATGATGTCTGCGCTGATGGTGCATGGCGTGCAGCCTGGTCCGTTGCTGATCGCTCAACATCCCGAAATATTCTGGGGCGTGATTGCGTCAATGTATATCGGCAATATGATGCTGCTGATCCTCAACGTGCCGATGATCTCGATCTGGGTCAGCCTGCTGCGGATTCCGCACTACATCTTCTTGCCGTTGATCCTTCTGGTTGCGGTCATCGGCACCTACAGCGTGCGTAACAGCATGCTCGACCTGAGTGTGTTGTTTCTGCTTGGCCTGGCCGGCTATGTGTTGCGCAAGTTCGATTTCCACCTGGCGCCGATGGTCGTCGGCGTGGTCCTCGGCCCACTGATCGAGAAACACTTGCGGGAGGGCCTGTTCTTGAGTCGCGGGGATATCTCGGTCTTTTACAGCAGCCCAATTGCCATTACGATCTGGGGCCTTGTTTTGATCGTGATGACCGTCGGTTTCTCGCGCAATCTGTACAAGAAGATATTCGGCGAGGTCGGTCGCGAGGATTGACCGTTCGCGAGCATTGCACACGGCACCGGCGATCACTGTTGCCGCGCTACGCCGAATCTCAAATAGCATTTTTTTGCCGGGCGACCTAAACAGTTTGATATTGACTCGATCGGGAAGTCCTTGCAAACTGAGGACGCAAACATGGTTTTTCGTCCCTCTTCTTTCGTGATTCTGTATTCGCGCCAGCGCGCTAGGACTCCTTCCCGTGTCGACCCAAACCGTTATCGATGTGCTCGCCAAGCGGCTCGCCGCGCGCGGCGTGAAGCGATTCTTTGGCATACCCGGCGGTGACTGCAGCCTTGATCTGATCGACTCCGCCGCGCGCTTCGGCATCGAATTCGTGCCGGCGCGCACATGTTGCCGGTGCTGCATTCCTGGCACGTCACTCAGCCGCGCCAATCCCTAATTTCTCGCGCCCTCGCCAGCATGGGCTTTGCGCTCCCGGCGGCGATCGCCTCGTCGCTGGCGCAGCGGGATCACCCGGTGATCGCGTTTACCGGCGACGGCGGTCTGATGATGTGCACGGGAGAACTCGGGACGGCGGTGCAGCACGGTTGCAAGCTGGTGGTAGTGGTGTTCAACGATTCGAGCTTGACGCTGATCAGCACCAGGCAGCGCCGGCGCAAGCTCGCGCCGGCCGGGGTTGACTTCTCTCCAGTGAACTTTGCCGTTGTGGCCAACGGATTTGGCGCGCTGGGTCTTCGCGTCGAGCAGCCCCAAGACCTTGCCCCGGCGTTCCAGCGAGCTTTCGCACATGCCGGCGTGTCGGTAGTGGATGTCGTAGTGAACCCCGACGCCTACCGCGAGCAGCTTACTTCACTTCGCGGTTGAGGCGAGGAAAGCATCAAGGAAAACGATTTCCGATTCCTCTATTGCGTTGGGCGGCATTACCGCGACGCGGCATCTGCGACAACAGGAAGAGCGCCATCGGCAAAGTCAAGAAGGGCAACGCGCGCATCGTCAACACGCGCTTTGCAGCAAAAACGCCGATTGCAGTGCAGGGACCTTCCTACAGTCCGCATCTGAACGAATTGCAGGGTTTACCGCATTGCTTAGCTCCCGCCCCAAAGCCAGACTCCAGGTCAAGGATCACTAATCGACTGACGTTCGCCGCTTGATCACCCGAAATGGGGGGAAACATGGCGTGGACAACTGAGCATTGCGTCGGCCTTCCCAGTATAGACGAGCAGCACAGGATTCTCCTGGACTGCATCTCACTGATACAGGAAGCCGTCTCCAAGCGGGCGGCATGTTCCACCATACAGCCTGTCCTGGGCCAGCTTGAAAACTTTGCTCGGCTGCATTTTGCCTACGAGGAAAGTTCCATGCGCAGTTGTCGCTACCCTGGATTAGCGGAACACGCTGAAGAACATCTGCGGTGCATGTCTGACTTGAACGACTTACTGGAAGCATCGCACTTGGCCGAAGTGTCTGAACGACTGATTGTCCCCATTGAGAACCGGCTGCTTGAGCACATTATGAACAGCGACAGGCAATTTGCTTCCTGGCTAGGTGTAACAGGTGAGCGAGGTGAAGAAATCCGCGTTCTTGCTGTCGGCTGACTGAACAATGAGCATCTACTTCCACGGGATGCCACAGCCCTGCGGTAGCCATTCTTACAGAAGGATTGCCAATTTGGTGCGTTAATCTGCATTTCGCAAAAGCGCGCCAACATGATGATCAACACGATTTATCGGTGAACTGGGCGGATCGGTGCGCCAGGAACTAAACGGGTCGGGACCTCACCTAACCAAGTGAGGTAAATTGTTGTATGCGTTTGGTCTCATCAACAGGAGCCCGTCATGTTTCATACGATCTTGTTGGCCTACAACGGCACTCGGGAAGGCGAGTCCGCCTTGCTCGCCTGCACCGAAATCGCATCGTTCGCGAAGATGGATACCCACCTCCACCTCCTGGCAGTCGCCACCATACCGTCCAGCGTGTTTATGACCGAGGGTTACTTTCCCGAGGAAGTGCTCGATGCTCAGACGAAGCACGCGCAGGATGTACTCGACGAGGGCACCAAGCATCTCGAGGACATGGGGTTCAGCGTAACCGGGCACCTCGCGATAGGAGAACCGGTGGACGAGATCTGCCGTCTCGCGGCCGGTTTGAAGGCTGACCTGATTGTTGTTGGCCACCAACAGACCGCCTCTTTCGCCTCACGGTGGTGGCGCGGATCGGTCGGAAAGGCGCTTCTCGACTACGCGCCCTGCAGCATTTTCGTCGCCCGCACGCGAGGGTGATGTTGTCCACGCACCCCCACAGTTGGCTAATTGATCCCAAGCGCGTACGACCATGACGATCAGGACAATTTTGTAGCGGACTCGACCGATTACCGTGCCGTGGAAAAGCAGGCGTTCAACGCGCTGCATGAGCGGCCGACAAAAAGCGGATCGAAGATGAAACCGATCAAGGCGTACCGAAATCCGGAGTTCATGCACAGCAAGGAGGCGCGCGCGCTGCGCATCCTGGCGGAGTACCTCGAACCGAAGAACCGCCTCGACGCCGAAGGCGTGGAAGACACTATCGTGTTTTTCGGGTCGGCGCGAACCCCGCAGGATTCGACGTGGTACGAGGCGGCGCGCTCGCTTGCTTTTCGCTTGACGCAGTGGTCC